>Ga0326597_10000758_pt1 | contig 55389 bp, 58 predicted proteins | sample RVTome_12_FD_203789 | JGI IMG/M metagenome (GOLD analysis project Ga0326597, IMG submission 203789) | Soil microbial communities from uranium-contaminated site in the Upper Colorado River Basin, Wyoming, United States - RVT100D185 | ecosystem: Environmental > Terrestrial > Soil > Contaminated >... | reverse complement strand
CTACCACGTGAGTAGCTCGGCTCGCCTGCGGCTGCGCCTCGCCCTACCACGTGAGTAGCTCGGCTCGCCTGCGGCTGCGCCTCGCCCTACCACGTGAGTAGCAGCTGAGGCGGCCGGGCGGGTCGCTCGGCGGTGATCCGGTCCGCCCGGCTCCGCCCAGGGAAGCCCGCCTCATGGGCCACGCGCCCCGCCATCTCTTCGACGCGCTCACGATAGCCGGCGTCCGCCGTGGCGCCCCCCGCGTAGAGCGAGCGGTAGCGCCGCAAGAGCCGAGGAAACTCGCGAGCGATGAAGTCGAGGAAGAACCCGTGGGTCTCGCCGCGCAGGAAGAGGACGTTCCAGACGGCCTCCCGCGCTCCCGCTGCCCGCGCGGCGGCAAAGAGGCTGCGGAGCGCGGCCTCGCGGTCGGTCAGGTACGGCAGCAGCGGCATGGCGAAGAGCCGGGCCGGAACGCCGGCCGCCGTCAGCTCGGCCACGGCTCCGAGACGGAGATCGGGGCGCGGGGCGCGGGGCTCGATCCGGCGGAGGAGGGCGGCGTCGAGCGAGGTGAGCGACATATTGACCACGAGCTCCCCGGATGCGGCGATCCGGCGGAGCAGGCGTATGTCGCGTGTGATGGCCGGAGACTTCGTCGTGATGCCCACCCGCAGACCCGGAACACGCTCGACACTCTCCAGCACGTGCCTTGTGACCCTGAAGCGTGATTCGGCGGGCTGGTATGGATCAGTCACCGCCCCTATGGCCACTTCCTCACCGCTCTCCCGCGCGCGCCTGAGCCCGGAGAGGAGCTTCGCCTCGTCGGCCTGCTTCACGTATATCCGCCTCTCGAACTCGGCGGGGTCGGCGTGGCCCAGGTAGCCGTGCGTCGGCCGCGCATAGCAGTACCGACAGCCGAATTCGCAGCCACGGAACGGATTGACGGTCCAGCCAAACGGCAAGCGAGGGTCGTTCAGTCGATTTACGAGCTGGGAGCTTTCAAGAGGGCGGAATTCCACGCTCCGCCGCTCGTCGATCACCGGCCCGATCCGCTTGAGGAACCCTGGAGCAGGTATGCCCGGCTTGTTCATTACATCACCACGTGTTGAGTATAACATCGCACAAGAAAGGCCCCGGGTCCCTCGCCCCGGGGCCTGATCTTCCCTAACGGCGCCAGTTCCCCCCGCCGCCTCCCGGCCCACCGCCGCGCGGGGCGCCGCCGCCGCCGCGCGGGCCCCCGCCACCCGCTCCACGCTGGGGCTGGGGTCGCGCCTCATCCACGACCAGGTTGCGATCGCGGAAGAGCCGGCCATTGAGCATCTCGACGGCCTTGGCCGCTTCCTCCTTGGTCGCCATCTCGACGAAGCCGAAGCCCCGAGGACGCCCGGTGAACTGATCGGTGACGATGCGCACCGATTCGACGGTACCGGCCTGCTGGAAGAGCTCGCGGAGGTCCTCCTCCGTGGCCTGGAAGGAGAGGTTTCCGACGAACAGCTTTGCGGGCATCACTAGGCCTCCTGCCGCGATCAGGACCGAAGGGGCACTCTCCCCGGTTCACCGGCGGCGCATGGGGATCGCTCCCCGTAAAACGCGTCCGCAACCCTGGACCGACGACCCAGGCCCATTTTGCGTGGGCATACCCTACTGACGCGCCTAGCGGGTGTCAAGGATAAGTTCGCATAGTCGAACAAGACAGCGTTCTTCATTTCACGAGGCCTTGTCCGGTTGGGTCGCACAAGTTCGGCGGAATTGGCGGCCTCGAGCCTAGAGGTAGACCCCCCGGCTCATCCCGCCGTCGACCGTGATGGCGATGCCCGTCAGAAAGGACGCCCGATCCGAGGCCAGGAAGCACACCAGGTCGGCGACCTCTTCCGGCAGCGCGATGCGCCCGAGCGGGAAGCCCCGGTTCTGCTCCTTGACGAAGGTCTCGAGATCCTTACCTGCCGCTGCGGCCTGCTGGCGCTGAAGGCTGTCCCAGCGGTCAGTCTTGACGGGGCCCGGCGAGACCGCTGTGACGAGGATGTTGGACGGCGCGCCGAGATCGGCCAGCGCCTTGGTGAAGTTGATGAGCGCGGCGTTGGCGGCGCCGCCCATCATGTAGCTCGTCGCGGGGTTTCGCGCCGCCATGCCGACCACGTTGACGATGCGTCCCCCGCCCTGGGCCCGCATCTGGGGAAGGATCGCCCGCGCCATGCGGATATAACCCAGGAGCTTGAGGCTCCAGCCCGTCATCCATTCCTCGTCGGGGATGGCGAGGAAGTCGCCTCCCTTGATCGCGCCGGCATTGTTGACGAGGATGTCGAGACGCCCGAGACGCTGCACGGCCGCCGCGGCGGCCCTCTCGACCCCATCGAGCCGGCTCAGATCGGCGGCGACGGTCTCGACGACCTGCCCGGTCTCGCTCCGGATGACGCCGGCGGCCTCCTCGAGAGCGGGCGCGCTTCTCGAGCAGATCATGACGCGGGCGCCCTCGGCCGCCATCGCCCGCGCTGTCGCGCGGCCTATGCCCTTGCTGCCTCCGGTGACGAGAACGGTCTTGCCCTTGATCCCGAGTTCCATGGCTATTCGATGACCTCCCCTGTCTCGTTAGTCACGCACCGCATAACGCTCGATCATCTCGTCCCACGTGGCAGCGGCGAGTTCCTCAGCCCACTGCTGGCCTTCCGGGTCGTTGCCGAAGTACTCGGCCATGTAGACCTGCGCCTCCGCCCTCGTCTGGAAGAGGCGCCAGACGTGGGCGGCGCGGCCGCCGGGCCGTCTCAGGTAGAAGACGGGGTCCACGGGCGATGTGGGCTCGTACTGCGTCCGCTCGCCGAAGCGGTCCAGCGTGATCCACGCCACCGCGATGCCGCGCGAGGACAGCGCGCGCGTCTGGAGCGACTCCTCCGCCGGCAGGGACTCGACGTCGAAGAGCCGCGGGCCGTAATACACGGGCACGGCCGCGGGCTCGAGCACAAGCTTCGCCTGCATCGGCTCGCCCGCCGCGTCCAAGAGCGTCTTTGCTCCCTCTCCCATCCAGAACTCGCCTTTCGTGCGCAGATCGGGCCAGGTCTCGACCAGAAGCCCCGCCGCCACGAGCGGCCGGCGCCGCGCGATCTCGCCACTGTCGGTGACCAGGTACAGCTTGCCCAAGGCTACTCCCGCCGACCGGGGCGGCTACCGCCGTCCCGCGCTTCAGTCACTGGTGGCCCTGTTCGGGAAACGGGGCACTTCGTTCCAGTCGAAACCCTGCGGCGCATCCTCGCCAAGGGAAAGGACGCGGTCGAGGGTGCGCTGAAGCGCTCGCCCGAACGGGTCCAGCGGCACGCCCTCGAGCGTCCGCTCGAGGATGCGCCCGCAGCCATCGTGGAGCAGAGAGCGCGCGCCGCTGACATTGCCGTTGGCCAGGTGCTGGAAGCCCACGGCCACCTGGATCAGGCCCTGAAGCGCCTCGCGGTCGCCGCCCTCGGCCCGCAGCCAGTAGGGCTCGAGGAGCTCATGCACCTCGAAGTAGAGGTGCGCGTGGAAAAGCAGCGCGGCGGAGACAAGCGCGACTCCCAGCGGCGGGTCTTCGGGATCGAAGGGGCGCAGGTGCAGCAGTCTCCGCGCCCGCTCGGCGCGGTCCGCGAACTCGCCCTCGTGGGCCTTGAAGCCGCTCCTGAGCCGCCAGGTGCCATCACGGCGCTCGAAGATGTCCCGTGGGAACGGTTCGGGCAGCACGCCCGGTCCCTCGAGCGCCATCGGGTCGGCGCAGACTGCCGCGAGGGCCTCCAGCGCGCGCCGCGCCCCCTCGTCGTGGAGTGAATCCAGGATCAACCCGGCCAGGCAGTTCCTAAGCGGCAGCGGTAGCGGCATGGGCACGACCCGGCAGCGTGGGCCGCTAGATGCGTTCGACCCGGGTGCCGGCCAGCAGGTCGTGCAGCGCCCGCTTGTCAGAACGGACGCCGGCCATGATGAAGCCGATTCCGAGTATGAGAGCCGAGAGGAAGGTGGCGAAATAGCGGCCGGCTGACTGGCCGAAGGACAGCGGTCCGCCGTCCAAGCTGACGACCCGGATCTGGAGCGCCATCTTGCCGAGCGTCTGGCCCCACTGCCAGTGAAAGACAATGCTGTAGCCCGCACCGATGATCGAGCTGAAGAGGTGCGTCACGCTCCTCACAGCCATACCGGCGTCCATGCGGCCGCCCCACAGGATCCAACCCGCGCCGAAGAGAATGCCCTGGGCCACGATAAGGACGACACCGTCGATCATGACCGCGACGAAGCGAATCCAGAATCCCGCGGGCCGCGTCTGGGCGGAACCGGGCGCCGGACCCGGCACGGTGGGTCTCGGCGGGGGCGCCGGAAACGAAGAAGGCGCGCCGGGCGGGGCCCCCTCCAGCTGGGCGCCGCAGCGCGCGCAGTAACGCGCCCCATCGCCCTGCCAGCCGCAGCGCCCGCACGTCACCGTCATGGCGGCGGTATCCTAGCACAGGTGGCGCGAGCGGCCGCCGCTCCGCCCACGCTATAATGCCGCCATGATCTCGGTGCGGGACGCCCAGGCTCACATCCTGGATCGCATCACCGCGGCGGTCCCGCCGGAGTTCCTGCCACTGGCCGCGACGCTCGGCCGCGTCCTGGCCGACGATGTCCGCGCCGAGATGGACGTGCCGCCCACCGACAACTCGGCCGTCGACGGCTATGCCGTCGCGTCGGCCGATATCCCCGACACGGGCACCCGCGCGCTCGAGGTCGTGGCCGAGCTGGCCGCGGGATCCGTGTTCGCCGGGACGCTTTGCCAGGGCCAGGCCCTCCGCATCATGACGGGAGCGCCCATGCCCGCCGGGGCGGACACGGTTTATCCGCAGGAAGTCGTAGAGCGCCGCGGCAGCAGCGTCATCATCGGATCTCTCCCGCCCGGCGCGAACACCCGGCGTCGCGGTGAGGACGTGCAGTCGGGCGTCGTGGTGCTGCCGGCAGGCGGCGTGCTCCGCCCGCAGGAGATCGGCGTCGCCGCCTCCCTCGGCCTGGCCCAGCTCCTCGTGCGCAGGAAGCCGCGCGTGGCCATCCTCTCCACGGGAGACGAGGTCGCCGAGCCCGGAAGCGTCCGCAAGCCGGGACAGATCTACGACTCCAACCGCTTCTCGCTTCGCGGCCTCGTCGAGGGCGCGGGCGCGTGGGCGGTGGACGACGGCATCGTGCCCGACCAGTTCGACGAGCTCCACGCGCGCCTGCTCCGCGCGGCCGAGCACGCCGACGTGGTCCTGACATCGGGCGGCGTCTCCGTCGGCGACTACGATCTCGTCAAGGCCGTCCTCCAAGGGATGGGCGGGCAAGGGATGGGCGGGCAAGGGATGGGCGGGCAGCAGGCTGGCGGGATCGACTTCTGGCAGGTCGCCATGCAGCCGGGACGTCCGCTCGCGGTCGGCCGCATCGGGCGCGCGCACTTCTTCGGCCTGCCGGGCAACCCGGTCGCCTCCATGCTCACCTTCCACCTCTTCGTCCGCCCCGCGCTGTGGAAGCTCGCGGGGCGGCGGGAGGTCTTCCTGCAGGCGTTCCGCGCCACCGCGGTCGAGCCCATGCGGAAGAAGGCCGGCCGGCGCGAGTTCAAGCGCGGCATCCTGACGTATGCCAACGACCGCTGGGAGGTGCGCACCACGGGCCCCCAGGGCTCGGGCATCCTGAGCTCGATGACCGCCGCCAACTGCTTCGTCGTCATCGACGAGGAGCGGGGCGACGTGGCCGCCGGCGAGCCGGTCTGGGTCGAGCCCTTCCAGCCCCTCTGAGCTCGATTCCCTCCGTGCCCGCCTCCATCAGTACCGATCTCATCCAGCAGGTGGCGCCCATGATGCGGGACCTCGTCACCTTCCGCGCCCGGTCGCGAGCGGGCCTCCGCTACGCCGACCTCCGCTTGGAGGCGATCCAGGGCAAGTACGCGGCCGCCGAGAACGGCGACTCCAAGGGCGCCGGCGAAGACGCGACGCTGGGCTTCGGCGTGCGTGTGCTGGCGGGCGACGGCATGGCCGCGCCGGGCTACTTCGGCCGGGGACTCGGCGAAGCCGACATCCCGAATCTCGAGCGGATCCTGGACGAGGGGCTCGACTCAGCCTACCGCCGGGCCATGGCCAACGCCGGGTGCAAGACCCAGGCGCGCGGCAAGTTCGGCGCTCTCGGCGAGTCCCTCGCAGACACCCGCCTGCACCCCGTGCGCGTGTGCCAGGACGTGGTGCCAGCCGTCTTCGAAATAGACCCGAGGCGTGTCGAGCTGGGCGAGATGATCCGCCTCGCCCGGGACGTCTCGCGCCGGGTCAAGGCCGCGCATGCGGCGCTCGGCTATAACTACATCTCGGCCATGACGCAGCTCGCGCGCGAGCTCTTCGCCTCCTCCGAGGGGGCGCTCATCGATCAGGCCACCGCGCTGACGCAGGGCATGTGCTACGTCATCGCCAACGGAGACGGCAACAGCCAGGAGATTTACGACGTCCTCGGCCACCAGCGCGGCTGGGAGATCCTGCTGCGCGGCGTGGACGACCCGCTGATGTCCTTCCCGAACTTTGCCGACTTCGCCCTCGCCATCGCGCGCGAGGCGGTCGAACTCTGCCAGGCGCCGGTCCTGCCGTCCCTCGACGGCGAGGTGACGGTGGTCACCGACCCCCACTACAACACGCTCGTGTCCCACGAGATCATCGGCCACCCGGTGGAGCTCGACCGCGGCCTCAAGATGGAAACCGCCTACGCCGGGCGCTCGTGGCTGCTGCGCGGGCTCGACGATACCCAGGTCGGCAGGCGGGTCGCCTCGCCGCTCGTCACCGCGTACTCGGACCCGGCCCTGCCGGGCTACGGTCACTACAAGTACGACCACGAGGGGACACCGGCCAGGCGCGTGACCCACATCGACGGGGGCATCTTCCGGGGCTTCATGAACAGCCGCCAGACCGCCGCCATCTACGGCGGCGAGCCCAACGGGCACTGGAAGGCAACGGAGGCACCGCTGATCCCCCTGATCCGCATGTCGACGACCGTATTCGGCGGAGGCGACCGCGACCCGGCGGACATCATCGGCGAGATCGATCGCGGCTTCTACCTCGTGGGCCACAGGACGCCGTCGATCGCCGAGAGCCGGGAGAACTTCCGCATCTCGGCGCGCAAGGTCTTCGAGATCGAGAACGGCCGCCTCGGGCGGCTCTACCGGGACGGCGGCATCATGGCCGACAGCCGCGACTACCTCATGAAGGTGGACGCGGTCGGACGTGACTTCCGCCTCTACCCCATTCCCAACTGCGGCAAGGGGCAGCCCATGCAGAGCAAGAGGCTCGGCAACGGCGGCCCGACCATGCGGAGCCGCGCCGTCATCACAGGTGGGCAGGCCCGATGAAGCGCCTCGTCACGATTCTCCTCCTCGCGTCCGCCACGGCGTGGGCCGCGCCGGCGCCGGCCGGAAACCCGGACGTCCCCGAAAAGTTCATCTCCGTGGACGAGGCCAAGTCGCTCCTCGACAGGCGGCAGCGTGTCACGTTCATCGACGTCCGGGAGAAAGCCCAGTACGACGACCTCCACATCAAGGGCGCGATCAACATCCCCCTCGGCGTGCTGCCCGCGCGCCTTGCCGAGATCTCGCGCACGGACTTCATCGTCCTCTACTGAGCCTGCCCGCACGCGCTGGCCCGGGGGGCCAACGAGGTCCTTTACACAGCGGGCTACCGGAACATGCTGATCCTCGACGAGGGCATCCCGGGCTGGCACCAGAAGAGGTACCCGACGGCCGTGACGGCGGTCCGGCGGCCGTAGTGCCGGCCGCCGTCCAACTCGCCAGCGCGGTACGCGAGGGCCTGGCCTTCGTGAGCGCGCAGCCCGGCGTGAGGGAGGCCGAGGTCTTCGCCGCCGACAACCGCACGCTCCTCACGCGGCTCAACTACACCTCCCATATCCCCTGCAACGGCGTCGAGGAGCCCAAGAGCGCGGAGTCATATGGCATGGGCATCCAGGTCGCCTTGGACTCGCCCGAGGGATTCCTGTTCGGCTTTGGATCGGAGCCCAGCGATCTCTCACCGGCCGGGGCCGCGCGCGCCCTCGCCAAGGCGCGTCAGGGGGCGGTCCGCGACCCGGAGTTCCGCGCCCTCCCGAAACCAGGGGCGGCGCGTCGCGCGCTCGTGGACTACCACGACCCCGCCCTGCTGTCCATCAGCGACGCTCAGCTGGTCGAGGCGGGGTGGAAGGTGCTGCGAGGGGGTCTCCACGCCTTCCTCGCATCTTCTAGGCTCGCCGAGCTTGCCGGCAGTGAGGCGGGGCTACGGGCTCTCGGGCTCATCCTGGGCGGTGACCTCACGATCGTCCAGGAGTCCATCGCCATCGCCTCGACGTCCATGCCCGAGCCGCAGACCGACGTCTCGACGCTGCTCACGAGCTTCGTCACGGCCATGGTCGAAGCGCAGGACGCCAAGGGCTCAGGGTGGTCGACCGCAACCCGACTCGGGCATCTCACCGAGGAGGCGGGCGCCGATGCCGCGCGGCGGGCCATCGAAGCGATCGGCGGAGAGCGCGTGCCCTCCGGCGACTACACGGTCATCTTCGGCCGGCAGCCGGTGGCCGATCTCATGAACAACCTCGTCATCCCATCCTGCCACGCCGGCGCCTTCTACTCGTCGAGCACGCCGTTCCTGGGCAAGCTCGGCAAGCCGGTCGCCTCCCCGCGCCTGAGCGTCTACGACCAGGGAGCCCTCCCCGGGCTCATGGGCTCCAAGGGCATCACCTGCGAGGGGCTTCCGACGGGGCGCACCGACCTGATCAAGGACGGCATCCTCACGGGCGCGCTCACAAGCTGGTACGCAGCCCAGCGGCTGCTCCACGACCCCGCGATCAAGGAGAAGCTCGGCGTGGATGCGGCCTCCGCGGCGCCGGCCCTCGTGGCCCGCAATGGCTTCCGCTTCTCCGGAAGCGGCGGGCGCGCCTTCGACACCCAGCCTGAGACCGCCGCCTCCAACATCGTGGTCGAAGGCGCCGAGCCGGTCCCGATCGAAGAGATCATCCGCGGCGTGCGCCACGGCCTCTACGTCGGTCGCATCTGGTACACGTACCCGATCAACGGACGCCGCGCGGGCGACTTCACGTGCACCGTGGTGGGTGACTCCTTCATCATCCGCGACGGCGGGCTCGCCGCGCCCCTCAAGGCCAACGCAGTGCGCATCAACGACAACATCACGCGGCTGCTCGCCAGCGTGGCCGGTGTCGGGAAGGATGTGAAGGGCACAGTCGTCTGGGGCGCCGACGAGGTCGTCTACACGCCGGAGATCGCCGTTACCGGCGTCCACGTCGACGCCATCGCCGGCTTCATGGAGACGCTCGACTGACCGGTGCCCCGAGCCGTCAGGGCTCGAGGGCGGCCTCCGGAGGCAGGAGGCCGCGCCGGGCGAGCCACGCGGCGAGCCACTTCGAGACAGCGCCGATCAGCTCCGCTTCGTCCGGCCGGACATGCTCGCTTCGCATCCACAGGATCTCCTTGGGCTCTCGCGCCGCCCCGAAGAGGGCGTCGACGTTTGCCCGTGGGATCAGCGAGTCCTCCGTGCCGTTGACCATCAGGACGGGCCGGGGCGCGATGCGGGCGACATAGCGCGTGGGCTCGAGCGGCATCAGCAGGAGCGCGAGCCCCCAGCCCACCACGGCCGCCTGCCACGGAGGCAGGGCCTCGCGCCCTCCCAGCCGGAGCACGTGGCTGGCGAGGCCGCCGACGTCGCCTCCGCCGTAGAGCGCGATCACCGCCGCGGGGCGCGGGTCCACACCGCCCGCGATCACCACCGCGGGCGCGCCGAAGCTCGACCCTACGAGGAAGATGCGCGTGGACGCCACGTCGCCCCGCGAGAGCAAATAGTCCACCTGAAGACCTATCTGCGCCACGAGGTCGAACGCCGCGGAGCGAAGGCGCGGTCCGGCGGACAGGAGGCCGATCCCCTCGAGCGGTCGGCGATCGACCTGGATCGGATAGTCCGGGGAGACGATCACCGCGTACCGGGCGATGGCGTCGAGCCCTTTCAACGCAGCCACGCGCCGCCCGATCTCCATGCCGTCCACGAGGACAACCGCCGGGTAGGGCGCAGCCGCACCCCGCGGCACCCGGACCATGGCCCGAACCACGCTCCCCGTCGAGCTCTGCAGAACCAGGTCGAAGAGGTCGGAGACGTCGTCCGCTCCCGCCGGAGTCAGCGAAGCCCGGAGCAGCCGCCCTTTGCGGCCCTCGAGCCCGACCGCCGATCCCTCGTAGAGCGTCCAGCCGACACCGGCCGCGAGCCCCACACCCAGGACGAGCGACGCCACCACCGCCCGCCTCCGCATCGCCCGAGTCAGCGGCCGAGCAGGAGCCCGTCGACGAAGCTGATGTACACGGCGAGGTAGAGCCCGAAGCCCAGCGAGAGCAGCCCGGTCCCGAGGGCAAGCGCGCGGCGGAAGCGGAACAGGATGGGCAGGCGCGCCGCGAACGGCACCGACAGCAGCGCCGTGATCGCGGTCATCCCGGCGATGGTCCCCAAGCCGAAAACGAGCAGGTACACCACGGCGGCATAGGGACTCCGCACCGTCGAGAGCACCAGGAGCGCGACGGCCGCGCTCCCCGCCAGGCCGTGGACGAGGCCGGTGAGAGTCGAGCGGGCCGCCTGCGCCGGCCCCAAGGTCCGGAGCACCCGCCAGAACCCCGGCGCGTCGTGCCCGTGCACGTCCGCCCGGTGCCCCGGCCTCTCTTCCCGCTCGCGCATCAACCTCAGGATCCGGGCCACGCCCAGCGCCATCAGCATGAAGGCCACGGCGAGCTCCATGGACAGCCCGGCTCTCGGGGTCACCGTCACATTGAAGAGCACGATGGCCATCCCCGCCGCGGCGACGGTGACCGTGTGGCCCAGCCCCCAGAAGGCGCCGACGAGCGCGCCGGAAGCGAAGCGCCTCGTGCGGCTCACGATGCTTGCCACCGCCACCACGTGATCGGCGTCGGTGGCGTGCTGAAGCCCGAACACGAAGCCCAGGGCGATCGCGCCCAGGCTCGAGTCCATCTAGCCGAGATACCCCTTGGCCCGCAGCGTGGCGTCCACCTTGGCGCGGTGGTTCCTCTCCCAGGCCTCGAGGCCGAGCTTGCCGTCGGCCTCGGCCTTGGCCTGCGCCTTTTTCAGCACCTCCGGCGCCTTGGCGAGCGGCACCACGACGATGCCTTCGTCGTCGGCGACGACGATGTCGCCCGGATGGACCACGACCCCGCCGCAGCGGATCGGATGGTTGATCTCGCCCGGGCCCTCCTTCGCGGCCGGGATGGGCGATCGCCCGCGGGCGAAGAGCGGGAAGCCGCCGGCGCGGCTCTCGCCGATGTCGCGGATGACGCCGTCCACGATGAAGCCGGCAACGCCGCGCTTCTGGGCGATGGCGCAGACATTCCCCCCGGCCACCGCCATCGAATCGTCCCCCGCCTCCACCACGATCACGTCCCCCGGCTCGGCGCGGTAGATGGCCGCGTGGAGCATGAGGTTGTCGTGGTGTGCCGTCCGCACCGTGAAGGCCGGGCCCGCGATACGCGGGATGTCGGGCCAGAGCGGGTGTATGGCGTAGCGCATCACGGACCCGAGATCCATGATGTCCGAGATCGCCGTCGTCGCGAGCCCCTGGAAGCCCTTCACGATCTCGGGGGCAGGGCGCTGGATGTCCAGGCGTATGGCCTGCGCTGGCTCGGTCATGGCGTCACTCCGAGAGTTTGAGGAGAAGCCCGGTGCGCCGCGAGCGGGTGATGGCCGAGGCCAGCGCCCAGTGCGCGAGCACGACGTAGAGGCCGGTCAGCGCGAAGCCCTTGAGCCAGGCATGGGCGAACTGGGCCTCGAAGCCGTAGCCCTGGCGGAAGGCGTCGAGGAAATAGGTCAGCGGGATGCCCGCGGCGACAACCCGCGCCCATTCGGGCAGCACGGAGACCGGGTAGTAGATGCCCGAGAACATGACCGTGAAGTTCACGGCCGCCCAGGCCGAGGTTTCGGCGCGCGTCCCGAAGAGCAGGACGAGACTGCAGACGAGAAGCCCGATGATCAGCGAGCAGAGAAAGCAGCCCAACAGGAACAGCGCGAGCGCCCCCGGACCTCCGCCCACGAAGTCGAAGCCGAAGGCCCAGGAACCGATCACGGCCATCAGCGCGAAGACGGTCACGCCGCGCGCCACGCCCACCAGCCACGACCCCACCGCCATGTGGCGGATGCCGATGGGCGTCAGGAACTGGTGCTTCATGGACTTGGACCAGATGTCGAAGAGCACCGCGTAGGCGACGTCGAGCTGGCAGACCTGCACGGTCGAGAGCGCCACCGTGCCGACGAGAATGAAGGACGTCATCTTCGCGTCGAGGGCCAGGAAGCGCGTCAGAAGGCCGTGGGAGAGCATAGCGACGCCGGGCCAAAAGGTCAGCTCGAAGAGGAAGAACACGTTCCGCCTGGCCATGATGACGTTGCGGCGGGCGAAGGCCCAGGTCCGCACCACCTCGACGAACCAGGTCTCCGGCGCGCGCTCCCTCAGCAGCACGTCAGCGCGCGAGCTCAACGAAGACCTCCTCGAGCTCGGGCTCGCGCACCTGGCAGTCACGGACCAGCACCCCCTGCTCGTGGAGCCACCGGAGGATCTCGGGCAGCCTCTTGTCCACGGCGTCCACCGTGCACTCGACGTGCTCGCCGCGCGCCTGCAACTGCAGAACGCCCGGCAGCTCCCCCAACCCGCGCGGCGCGGCCGGATCGAGCCGCAGCGCGACGACATCGCCGATGTGGATCTGACGCTTGAGCTCGTCCGCCGTGCCCTGCGCAAGGATGCGCCCGGCCTTGATGAAAGCGATCTCGTCGCAGAGCTCCTCGGCTTCCCGCATGTAGTGCGTCGTCAGGATGATGGTCGTGCCACGCTCGCGCCGAAGCGCGGCGATCTGGGCGCGCAGGCGAATCGAGACGTCCGGGTCGAGGCCCAGTGTCGGCTCGTCAAGGAACAGCACCTCCGGATCGTTGAGCAGCGCCTTGGCCATCGCCAGCCGCTGCTTGATCCCGGTCGAAAGCGCGTTGTACTCGGTCTTGGCGTACGGCCCCAGCTCGCACTGCACGATGAGCTGGTCGACCTTCGACCGAAGCCGGCGGCCCGATAGGCCGTAGAGACCCCCGTAGAAGCTCAGGACCTCGGGGGGACGCAGGCTCCACACGAAGGACGCGTTGCCGCTCGCCATGTTCAGCCGCCGGCGTATGGCGCCCGCCTCCCGGACCACATCGTGACCGAGTATGGTCGCCGAGCCCGAGTCCGGCAGGAGCAGCGTCGCGAGGATGGAGAGCAGCGTCGTCTTGCCCGCGCCGTTCGGTCCGAGCAGGCCGAAGATCGCTCCGCGCGGCACCTGGAGACTCGCTCCCCTGAGCGCTTCCTTCCGGCGGCGGCCGAACCATCCGCTCCGGAAGGTCTTCGTAAGATCTTTCGCGTCCACGGCGAGCATAGGCCGCCAATCGTACCACGCCGGCGGCGACCGGGAACCGGGCCGCGCGTTGAAGAGCCGCGGGCGTTCTGGTGGTACCGACCCGTGGAGCCCGCCGCCGAGGGCCCCAGCGTCTGGAGCTGCGCCGCCGGCGGCCACCGCGCCTACGTCAACCGCTAGAGACGCCGAAGGAGCAGATGCGGGCCCTTCTCGGCGGCCACGCGATAGCGGTACGCGGGCCCTCCCACGCCGTTCGTGATCCTCACCGTGTCCCCTTCCCGCTTCATGGCCACGCCGGGATTGGCCCGCCACGGATAGCTCGACACGTTGAGGAGAAGATGGTCGGCCTTCTCAATCCCTTCCGGGAATACGAAGACGAGCGGCCTCAGGGACAGGTGGGCGACATAGCGGTCCTGGGCCGACACCGCGGCGCCCGCCGGCACCTGCGCCATCACCTCCCACGCCTGACGGTGCTCGGGCTTCGGCCAGAAGCGCTCAACGGACAAGTTGTTCACCGTCCTCGAAGACAGCACCAGGCTCGCCATCAGGGCGACGACCAGCACGCCCTTCGGCCACGGCCCGGGCCGCCTCAGCGCCACGCGGTCGTAACCCGCTATCGCCGCCGCGAAGAGAAACGGCAGGACGAAGGACTGGTACTGCGTACGGTGGTCGAAGAGGATCGGGTCCTGTCCCAGGAGATTCTCGAAGAGCGAAGGAGCCAGGCCGAGGAGCGTGCCGGGCGCCAGCAGAGGCAGAAACGCGAGCGGACCAAGGAGCGCCCCGAGATACACGAGCCGCTTCACGGTCACGAGCCCCGCCAGTGCGCGGAAGGGATGCAGCAACAGCGCCGTCACGATCTCGGGTACCGAGCGCCCAAGATGCGCGTAGCGTCCGAGATGTGGGTACGGCGCCCCACGGAAGTACGGCATGAGCCACCGCGTGTCCGCCATCAGGAGCGCAAGAGCGAAGGCCGCGGTGACGGCGCCCCAGAGCCAGCGGCGTTTCGAGAGCGCGAGCCAGATCCCAAGGCCGACCACCGGAATCGCCGCGTCCTCCCGCGTGCCGAGCGTCAGAAGGACTGCGGCCGCGAAGGGCCAGGGGCGCTCGGCCTCGGCGAAGTAGATGGCCGCGAGAAGCAGCGGGATGGCGAGAGCGGCGGTGTGGAAGTCGCGCACGTTGATGCCCTGAAGCGAGGGATTCAGCAGGTACAGGAGGGCGAAGACGGCCGCCGGGCGCTCGTCGCCCAGCCGCCGCGCCGCGATCCCGAACACCGCCAGCGCCCCCAGCGCAAGCGCCACCGACTGGAACACCAGGAGCACGATCGCTCCGGGCGCCGCGCGGAAGAGCGGCACAACGAGGTAGAGGATCGGCGAGAAGTGATCGCCCCAGGCGTGCATCTCAGGGAGGCTGACAACAGGTCCCGCACCGCGGGCGAGATTCCACGTCAGCTGGATGTAGTAGCCGAGATCGAGGGCGTGGGTCAGAAGCGTCAGGTGGCGCGTCACCGTGATGAAGGAGTAAAGGGCCGCGTACACGAGCACGCCGACCGCGACAACCCGCCGGGGGCGCAGCGGCGGCACGGGCACGGGGGCGACGAGGAGGCGCAGCGCCACTACGCCGAGCAGGACGAGGAAGAGCTCCTCGGGGCGCCACCACCAGTACACCAGAGACGAGAGGACGGCCAGGCCGCACAGGACGGCGGCCAGATCGAGGAGGCGGGGCAGTCTCAACCGCTCGCGGCCGTTCCGGACCCGGGACCGAGCCGGCTGTACCGCCCGCGCAGGCTCTGCAGGCGCCGGGAGTGTTTCAGCCCGAAGCGGTGCAGCAGGTAGCGTGTCACCACCCAAAGGATCTTCAGCCCGTAGCCGCAGGAAGCGAGGAAGCTCGCGGAGGAGGCCTCGGGGAAGTAGCGCACGGGCACGGCGATCTCCGCGATCCGGAAGCGCGCCGCCACGCTCTGGGCGATGATCTCCTGATCGAAGACGAAGCCGTCCGAGTTCATCCGGAAGTTCACCGCGTCCAGCAAGTCGCGGCTGAAGGCCCGGTAGCCGGTGTGGTACTCGGAGAGGGCGAGGCCGAAGGACAGGTTCTCCACGCCCGTGAGAAAGCGGTTGGAGGCGTACTTCCACCAGGGCATCCCCTGCGCGATGGCCGAGCCTCCGCCCTTGAGCCGCGAGCCGAGCACCAGGTCCGCGTCACCCTTCACGATGGGCTCGATCATCTTGGGCACGAGGGTCGGATCGTACTGGTAGTCGGGATGGACCATCACGATGATGTCGGCCCCGGCCTTGAGCGCCTCCGTATAGCACGTCTTCTGGTTGGCACCGTAGCCGTAGTTCCTGTCGTGGACGAAGATCTCGAGCCCGAGCTCCCGGGCGATCTCGAGGGTTTCGTCCTTGGAGCCGTCGTCGACCAGGATGACCAGGTTGACCGACTCCTTCGGCAGCTCCTCGTAGGTCAGCTTGAGCGTGCGGCCCGCGTTGTAGGCCGGCATGACCACCACAACCTTGGGCTGGATCGTCATGACGACCCCGCGGACGCCCGGCGGCAGACGGCCACGAACTGGTACGCGAGCCCGCCCTTCCACGCGCGCGCGGCGGCGGCGGAGAACGCGTGGACGGCGTCGAGCGCGCGGCCGTGAAGCCGCGGCGGGACGACGAGCGGCAGCGGCACCGGCGTCGCGACGAAATCCTCCACGCTGAGACCTGCATCGCGGAGGAGCGCGGCGAAGCTCCGCTTCGTGAAGAAACGCAGGTGGGTGCGATCGAGGATGCCGCGATCCGCGTAGTCCCAGCGCCCAAGGGCGAGCGAGAAGCGCACCCAGAGATGGGCGACGTTCGGCACCGATACGATCACCCGCCCATCGGCCGCGAGCGCCCGGTCGAGCGCGACCAGGACGGGCAGCGGATCGTTCAGATGCTCGAGCACATCCCCGTAGACGATCGCATCGAAGAGGCCCTGGAGCCGCGGCGCCGCCTGGTCGAGGTCGGCGACGATCACCTCGCGGCACCTCCCCCGGGCCTTGGCAGCCCGGGCCGGGTCGCGCTCGAGCGCCGTCACCTGCCAGCCCTGCCGGGTGAGGAGTTCCGCCAGAAAGCCGTCCGCCGCCCCGACGTCGAGCGCCCGACGACCCCGCCCTTCACCCAGCCGGGAGAGAATGACGGCGTGGCTCGAGTACGGGTCCGACTTGAGCTGGTAGGGCGACGCGGTCATCGCGCGTGCCTCAGCACCCCCCGGCGGGCTCCGCTGCCCATTCGCGCCAGCCGTCGAGCCGCGGAAAGTAGATGGCCTGTAGCGCCAGCGATAGCGCGAAGAGAGCGTAAAAGTCTCCGCTGAGGCCCCACAGCATGAACAGCACGAGGCCGAGGATTGCCGGCACCTCGGCGAAGGCGGCCGTGATCACGGAGGTCGTGATGAGCCGGCGCGCCTGAGCCGCGGCGCCCTCGCCTCGCGACCTGGCCAGGAGGGCCCGCCGCGCGAGACCGATCAGGCCGGCCTCTGCCAGCGCCGCCGTCCACAGCGCGACCCGAAGGTTCGAATGCCGGGCCGGGCCGCCGAAGCCCTCGAACGGGGCCTGGGAGAAACTTATCCCCACCACGACCAGGGCATAGAGCACGGTGCTCGCCGCCATGGCACCGCAGATGATCGCCGCGTTCCGGTGTGCCGCCTCGAGCTCGACCGAATCCGTCGCCATGGAAGCAGGATAGCACCGCAGGCGGCCGAGAAGGGCCCATCTGCGCCATTTGGCAAGAAGAGTGTTGGGGCGCCGGTTACCTTTGGACCTTGACGACGGCGGCGGGCGGGAGGCGCCCGAGGAGGTCGTCCAGCGCGCGCTCCATGTACGCGCGGTCCTTGGACTCCAGCGTGACCTTGACCTTGTACTCGGGGTTGGAATACTCGGGGTAGGAGCCCAGCAGAAGCTCCGGGTGGCGAGCGAGCAGCCCGTTCAGGTGTTCTGCCAGCGAGCCCTCGCCGACGCTGACGAAGACGCTCGCCAGGTGGAAGGGCACGTCGCGGAAGCGCTCCTTGAGCCCCTCGAACTTCAGCCTGAAGAGATCCGGGACACCGGGGAGCACGTACACGTTCTTCATGACCACGGCGGGGAAGACGAGGCCGTCAGCCGTTATCGGATGAGCGCCCTCAGGGATCTCAGCCATCCTCAACCGCGCGGGGTTGAGGCGATCGCCGAGGAAGCCTTCGAGCGCCGCCACCATGGCGGGGTCGCGGACCACGGGCACGCCGAAGGCGCGCGCCACGCCCTCGATGGTGACGTCGTCGTGGGTCGGCCCCACCCCGCCCGAGGTGAAGACCACGTCGAAGCTGCGGCTGAACTCGCTGATCTCGGCTGCGATCTGCTCGATCTCATCAGGGATCACGACAATGCGCCGGACGTCGACGCCGAGCGCGCGGAGCTCGCGGCAGAGGTACACGGCATTCGCGTCCGCCACCTTGCCGGAAAGCAACTCGTTGCCGATGAGAATGATACCGGCCGTCCGACCCATGGGCGGCCCCATGGTAGCACGGGCGCCGCCGACCTCATCGGGAGTGATAGAATGCTCGCGCACTTCACCGCACAAGGAGAGAAGCTCCATGACGACGGACGCAGAACCGATCAGGCTCTCCGGCTGGGCGCTGGTCCTCGGCGCTTCCTCGGGCTTCGGCGCGGCAACGAGCCTGGCCCTCGCCCGGGCCGGCCTCAACGTCTTCGGCGTCCACCTCGACCGGAAGTCGACCCTGCCCAACGCCGAGCGCCTGGCCGCCGAGATCAAGGCCCTCGGCCGCGAGGCCCACTTCTACAACATCAACGCGGCCGACGACGAGAAGCGCACCGAGGTTGCCGGCGAGATGGAGCGCATCCTGCGCGAGCGCGACGAGCTGGGCCGGGTCCGCGTCATGCTCCACTCGCTCGCTTTCGGCACGCTCAAGCTCTTCATCACGGACCCCATGAAGGATGCCGTCACCAAGGCGCAGATGGACATGACGCTCGACGTCATGGCCCACAGCCTGATCTACTGGGCCCAGGAGCTGGTGGGCCGCGGCCTCATGGGCCGGGGCGGCAGGATCTACGCGATGACCTCGGCAGGCGGCGCGCGGGTCCTGCCCTTCTACGGTCCCGTGTCGGCCGCGAAGGCCGCGCTCGAATCCAACATCAGGCAGCTCGCAGCCGAGCTCGCCTCCAAGGGAATCGCCGCCAACTCCATCCGCGCCGGTGTCACTGCAACGCCGGCCGCACAGAAGATCCCCAACTACGAGGAGTTCGCCAAGCACGCCGCCGAGCGCAATCCGCATCGCCGCCTGACGACCGTGGAGGACGTCGCCAAGGCGATCGTCGTCCTCTCCCACCCGGACACCTATTGGATGACCGGCAACGTGATCGGCGTGGACGGCGGCGAAGAGATCGTCGGCTGACGCCCGTGCCCGCCTGGTTCGCAGTCATCGTGCTGGGCGTCATCGAGGGCATCACGGAGTTTCTCCCCATCTCATCCACGGGCCACCTGCTGCTGCTGGAGAACTACCACTGGTTGCCTCAGCAGACCGACCTCTTCAACATCACCATCCAATCCGGCGCCGCCGTTGCGGTGCTGCTCGTCTTCTCGACGCGCGTCCGCGATCTCCTGCTCCGCCTCGACGACCCCGTCACGCGGAACTACCTGCTCAAGCTTGTCCTGGCCTTCGTCATCACGGGCGTCGGCGGGCTTCTGATCAAGAAGCTGGGCTTCAAGCTCCCCAAGGACACGGCTCCGATCGCCTGGGCAACCCTCGTCGGCGGCATCGTGATTCTGGTGATCGAACAGGCGCTGCGCAGCAGGGAGCAGGCGTTGCGCGGCAGGGAGCAGGCGCTGGGCGGCCTGAGCCTCGGTTCGCACGTCACGTGGACGATCGCAGTGGCGGTGGGGCTCGCCCAGCTCCTCGCGGCCGTCTTCCCCGGCACGTCCCGCTCCGCCGCAACCATCCTGATCGCGCTCGCGTTGGGCTTGAGTCGCCCAGCCGCGACGGAATTCTCCTTCCTGGTCGGAGTGCCCACGCTGCTCGCCGCCGGCGCCCTCGAGACCTACCAGGCGCTGAGACACCCAGGCGCCGCGGCGACCGACTGGGCCCTCCTGGCGCTCGGCACCCTCGTGTCGGCCGTCACCGCCTTCATCGTCGTGCGCTGGCTGTTGCGGTGGATCCAGACCCACAGCTTCGCGGTCTTCGGTTGGTACCGCGTCGCTCTCGGCCTCGCGATGTTCACGCGACTCATCTGAAGGAGCCAGGGACAGCACCCATGACGTGGTCGTCGCCGGGATCGGCCATGCCACGCTATGCGCGGCCATCCCGGTGGGCTATCTCTGCTTCGTGCGAAAAACCTGGTCACCTCGGGTCGCGCTCTGGTGGAACCTGGCGGGCATCCTCATCCAGCTCAACGTCGTGGTCCACGCCCAGCTGTCGACGCCGTCCCTCTTCCGCGTCTTCCTGACCGACCTGCCCGTGACCTTCATCGCCGACCGGCCCTACATTCTGCTCCCCGGCTTCCTCGTGCCGCTCGCCTGGCTCGGCCACGCGGCGTCGATCGTCCAGCTCCGCCGATCCGTGTGATCGCGCGGCACTCCGCCCATCAGCGCCTTGCGCTCCGTTGGTGATGGTCAGAGGGGCATCGCAGCGCCCCGACCTGCGGACGGACTCGCACGCTCCCGAAACCTTGGTCCTGATGCATCTGCATGGCTTTCGGCCGCCCTTTGTACCAGATCCAGATCACCCGGTGGAACAATCGCGCTGGCGGGGGGGGAACCTGTTATAGAAGAAAGAGGGGGGGGGGGGATGACGGCATGACGGAGCGCAGGCGGTCCGCGGTTCTCAGATCCCGGTCGGGTTGGCGCTGATGCTCGACTCGTCCGGGCCCAAGGTCGCATCTCAAGACATGATCCCCACCGTGCGTTTCCGCACGCTGGGCCGCCTCACCCAGCTCATTTCCTCGTCGCTCGACGTGCAGAAAGTTCTGGGGGCTATCGCGGAGACCGCGACCGAGCTGTTGCCGGTGACCTCGGTGTCGATCTGGATCGCCGACGAGGCCAACCGCATCCTCGAGCTCCGCGCGCTCTCGCCGGATGCCGCCGGCGCCGATGATCCGGCGAGGACGCTGCGCTATGGGGAGGGCGTCGCCGGCCGGGTCGCCGAGTCCCGTCACCTCCTCGAGGTGCCCGCCGTGTTCTCGGATGAGCGCATCGTCGCTCGTGGTTGGTTCGAGACTCACGGCCTCGAGAGTTACATTGCGGTGCCCATCCTCTTTCACGACTCGCTGCTCGGTGTCCTGGCCCTCTTCGGGAGCAAACCCCTGCGGCTCGACGAGAAGGATCAGGAGCTGCTCGCGGCGTTCGTCTCGCAGGCCGGCGTCGCCATCCGGAACGCGCGACTGTACGAGGAGCTCAGCGTCGCGCATCAGCGTCTGGCACAGAGCCAGGAGAAGATCGTCGCAATTGAGCGCTCTCGGGCGGTCGGTCAGATGTCACTCGGGCTTACGCACAACTTCAACAACCTGTTGATGATCATTCAAGGGCGGGCCGAGCTCCTGCGCGCCAACCCGCAGGCGACGGAGCTGGGGCGAGGGCTTGACGCCATCGCCGAGGCGGCCCGCCGGGGCGCGCGACTGATCCGTCGACTGCAACGGTTTGCTGATCCCGCAAGCACCTGCGCCTCGGGCGCGGTGAGCTTACGCGAGGTGCTGGAGGACGTCGTCGCCCTGGCGCGGCCGACGTGGAGGGACGAGGCCGAACACCGCGGCGTCGACTACGAGGTGCGCCTCGAAGGAGACCTGTCCCCGTTCGCCGCCGGCCGCGCCGAAGATCTGCGAGAGGTGTTCACGAACGTGCTGAACAACGCTCTCGAGGCCATGCCTGCGGGGGGAGAAGTCCTCCTTCGTCTGCAGGAGGACGGCGACCACGCGGTCGTCACCGTCGAGGACGCGGGTCTGGGGATGTCGGATGAGACGCGTCGCCGCGCGTTCGAGCCGTTCTTTACCACGAAGGGACCGCAGACCGTCGGCATGGGTCTGCCGAGCGCCCGGGGCATCGTGAATGCCCTCGGCGGGTCGATGGACATCGTGAGCGCGCCAGGCAAAGGCACCCGCGTCACGGTCCGTCTCATTCGGGTCCAGCCGGTGCCGCCGGGTCCGGACGTCAGCGCGGCAACGTCCCGCTCGGGAGCGCGGGTGCTGGTCATCGAAGACGATCCGCTCGTGCGCGAGGTCCTCACGGAGGTCCTCCGGACGGGAGGACACAGCGTCGTGGACGTCGAGAGCGGAAGCGAGGGGCTCGCCCTGTGTGAGACTCAGCCTTTCGACGTCGTCCTGACAGACGTCTCGATGCCCACCATGTCGGGGTGGGACGTTGCGGCGGCGCTGCTGGCGCGGTTCCCGGCCATCCCGGTCGGATTCATCACGGGCTGGGGCGATACGCTGGACCGGGATGCGCTGGCACGCCACCGAGTCAATTTCGTCGTCGCCAAGCCCGTGAGCGCGGCGGAGCTCCTGCAGAACATTTCAACCACCCTCAGCTCGCGCGGCCGCGGCTGACCGGCTCTCCCCGGCCCGGTGCGGGGATTCCCCCGGGCCGGAGGCCGGATGACGTCGCCTCAGACGACGCGGGCGAGCCACGACAGGACCTCGCCGAACGGCCGCTCCCAGCCTTCCTCCAGCATGAGCATGTGGGCGTGTCCGGCCGCCTGGATATACTCCGACCCGTAGTGCACCGCGATCTTCCGCTCGACGGACACCGGCGTGATGCGGTCGTGCTCGGCGCCCAGCACGAGAGTTGGGCAGCGGATCTGTGCCGGGTCCACCGCGACGCCGCCCAGCGCCATCTCGCGCGCGGCGCGTCCCGACTCCGCCACCAGCTGCGGGTACGCCCACGCCTGCTTCTCCGGCGTCATGCGGTTGCCGAGGAGTGCCGCGGCGTCGTCCGGGTCGATCACGAATGGCCGGCTCCTGAGGATGGACACCGCGTAGCGCGGCATGCGCCAGAGGACGGGCCAGGTCACGGCGCGGACCCCCTTGGGCGCGGCGCTCGTGGCGAACACCGCGGCGCGCACCCTGCCACCCTCGGCGACTTTCTGCGCCACGAGGCCGCCCATGGAGTGGCCGATGACGACGGCCTCGCGCAGGATCCGCAGGCAGTCGTGGACGTCCTCCACGTAGTCGAGCACGGAGACCCGGCCGAGACCCGGAACTGGCCGGCTGCCGTGATGGCCGCGGAGGTTGACCGCCCAGGCGTCCCAGCCCGCCTGCGCCGCCGCGTAGAGCCAGGGGCGGAGATACCAGCTGCCCCCGTGCATGCCGTGGACGAGCAGCAAGGGACACGGGCGCGGCGGCCCTGCGGCCGTCGCGTGCTCGAGGAGGAGGTCGCCGATCTGTTCTATGGCGAGATGGCGTTCAAGCGCACCGTCTCCAGCACGATGGACGCGGTGGTGTGGAGGTCCTTGAGGTCCACCCATTCGTCGACGGTGTGGATGTCCCGCATGCCGCAGCCGAGGTTGGCGACCTCGATCCCGCGCGTCGCGTAGACGTTCGCGTCGGACCCGCCTCCCGTCGCGCGCGTCTTGAAGGACCGGCCGAGGCCGCGCGCCGCGCCGGCGACGAGCGCCACCACCGACGCGCTGTCGGCGATGTGGAGCCGCTCGTACTGGCGCTCCACCTTGATCTCCACGCCGGCCCGGCGCTCGCCCTCCTCCAGGCGAACCGAGTGGCGCGCGGCCGCCTCCTCGAAGCGCCCCTGCATGTGCCGCGTCTGGGCCTCGAGCTTCCCGGCGTCGAGACTCCGCGCCTCGCCGTGGATGACAACGCGCATCGGGACGATATTGGTCGACAGCCCGCCCTGGATCACGCCCAGATTCGCCGTCGTCTCCTCGTCCACCCGCCCGAGCTTCATGCCGGCGATGGCCTCGCTCGCGATCTGGATGGCCGACATGCCGCGCTCGGGGCAGACGCCTGCGTGCGCCTCGAGCCCCGTGACCGTGAACGAGAGCCGGTTGGCCGCCGGCGCCCGGGTGATCAGCTCGCACACGCCGTCCACGTCGAGCACCAGCCCGCGCTTCGAGCGGATCCGGCCCGTGTCGAAATGCTTGGCGCCCATCAACCCCGTCTCCTCGCAGATGCTCAGCACCACCTCGATATCGCCGTGCGGGATGTTGCGCTCGCGCAGAACGCGGATGGCCTCGAAGATCGCAACGATGCCGGCCTTGTCGTCGCCTCCGAGCACCGTGCTCCGGTCGGTGCGAACGATGTCGCCCTCGACCACCAGGTGGATCCTGTCAGCGGGGCCGACCGTGTCCATGTGGGCGGAGAGGAGGAAGGGCGCCGCGCCGGCCCTGGTCCCGGTGAAGCGCGCCAGGAGGTTTCCCGTTTCTCCGCCCACCTTCTCGCCGGCGTCGTCCACTTCGACCGAGGCGCCCATGCCCTTCAAGATGCTCTCGAGCCGGCGGGCGATGGCGCCCTCGCGACGGGACAGGCTGGAGATTCCGGCCAGGTCGAGGAACTCGTCCTTCATCCGGGCCGGGTCGATCATGCCGGCTCCGTGTGGAGATGATGCGTGAACCAGTCGCGGCTGCGCTTGACGGCCTCGAGGCGGTGGAACGGATCCGAGAGGCGGTGGTCCGCGCCCGGAAGCAGGCACAGCTCCCGCGGCTCTCCCGCGCGCTCGAAGAGAACCTGCGCCTGGCCGGGAGGCACCACGTCGTCGGCCTGGCCCTGCACCACGAGGACATGACCCGCCCCGTCGGGAGCGTCCACGTGACGGCCCGCGCGGACCTCGGCGACCAGCGCCGCTCCCGGAGACGTGACGTCGGCGCCCGGGGAGACGGCCAGGGAGGCGAGGTTCGCGGGCGCATTCCACGTCACGACGGGCATGGTGCGGCGGTGGCGCGACGCGACCCAGAGAGCGACAAAGCCGCCCAGGCTCGAGCCCAGCAGCCCGAAGCGCCCGTCGAGGGACGGGTGCCCTGCCAGACGCTCGAGCACGGCCTCGAGGTCGGCGATGCGTGAGGCGATGGTCGCGTCGCGGTAGAGCCCGCCCGACTCGCCGCTGCCGCGGAAGTCGAAGCGCGCGAGCGCCAGACCAGCCTCCGGGAAGTCGCGGCCGAGAAGAAGGTACTTGTCGCTGTCCTTGGAGGCGCCCATGCCGTGACATGCGACGACGCAGGGAGCCGGGCCGGACAGCGGAAGGTGCAGCACGCCCACCACGTCGACGCCGTCGACCCTCATGCTGAAGCGCTCGATGCTCAGGAGCATACGAGGTCGAAGGCCCGGCAGGTGTTGGCCGAAAGCTCGTACGCAACCTCGTCAACCGGCAAGCCCTTGATCTTGGCGACCTCTTCGGCCACCCGCGACACCGACCACGGTCCGGAGGGCATCCCGGCGAACTCGCCCTGGTAGGGCCACGGCCCGTCGCTTTCGACGAGAAGCGATTCGAGTGGCACGGCCTCGACCAGCGCGCGGTCCCGCTCCCGGTACACCACCTCGGGCGTCACGGACACGAGATACCCGGCATCCACGATATCGCGCGTCACCTCGGCCGGGGCCTTGTGCCAGTGGAAGACGGCGCGCTCGATGCCGTGGGTCTTGAGCGCCGCGAGCGCGCCCACAGCGGCGCCGTGAGGGGCGTGCAGGATGACCGGCAGGTCGTAGCGCGATGCCAGGCCGAGGAGCCGGTTGAGCCGCTGGCGGCCGCGCGTCATGAACCCGGCGGCGTCCGTCGCGCCCTCGAGGCAGTACCACGGCAGCCCCACTTCGCCGAGCGCGACCAGGCGCGAGTGGTGCGCCGCCACCTGCGCCTCGACTTGCTCGAGGTCCTGGTCCCTCAGCTGGACCCAGTCCGGGTGGAAGCCCATCGCGGGCCAGACGGTCTTGCCGTTTCCGACCGCGATTTCGAGGGTGCGCGTGTTCGTCTGCTGGTCGCAGCCGACGGCGACGGCGCCCCAGACGCCGTGCTCCGCCGCGCGGGCGAGCGCGCCGCGCAGATCCTCGAATGCCGAATCGTGCAGGTGACAGTGGCTGTCAATGATCATCGCGGGTCGCGGCTCCTGTCAGGCTCCGGCGACGACCATCTTACCGACCAGCACGGTGGGCGCAGCCGTGCGGTCGCGGAAGACCAGGTCATTGCCCACACCTTCGATGGCGCGGAACATCTCGAGCAGGTTGCCCGCGATCGTGATCTCCTCGACCGGGTAGGCCAGCTCGCCGTTGTCGATCCACATGCCCACGGCGCCGCGCGAGTAGTCGCCGGTGACGCCGTTGACGCCGAAGCCGATCAGCTCGGTGACGTAGAGGCCCTGCTTGACGCTCCCGATGAGGTCCTTCGGGCCGGTCGTGCCCGCGGCAAGATAGAGGTTGGTCGTGCCCACGGTGACACCGCTGCCGTCCCGCGTGGCGTGATGCGTTGAGGCCATGCCGAGCTTGCGGCCACTGTAGGTGTCGAGCAGGTACGAGGTCAGCACTCCTTTGTCCACGATCACCGTGCGCAGCACCGGCAGTCCCTCGCCGTCGAAGGGCCGCGATCCCAGGCCCCCGCGCATGGTCCCGTCGTCGATGATCGTGACGCCGGGTGCGGCGATCTGATGGCCGAGCTTGCCGAGGAGGAAGGAGGCGCCGCGGTAGAGCGACGGGCCCGAGACGGCGCCGGCGACATGGCGCACGAGGCTCGCCGCCATCTCCGGGTCGAACACGACGGGCACCTGTGCGGTCTTGACCTGCCTGGCCCCGAGGCGACGCAGCGCACGGCGCGCGGCGGTCAGGCCGATCTCCTCGGGCGAATCGAGACGGGCGCGCTTGCGCGTGACGTGGTACCAGCCGTCGCGCTGCATGTGGCCGTTCTCTGACGCGACGGGCGAGGCCGAAAGGCTGAAGGACGACGTGCCGTACTCGGCGGCGAAACCGTGACTAGCGGCATAGGCGTAGCGGGCGCGGCGGTCGGCAAAATCTCCGCCCTCCGAGTTCGTGATGCGCGGATCGGCCCCGAGGGCCGCTGCCTCGCAGCGCCGGGCCAGGTCGATCTTCTCTTCGGGCGAGAGGTCGTGGCCCGTAGGATCGTCGAGGTCGAGAGCCGGGATCTGGCGAGCCAGCTCCGTTGCTTGGGGCAGCCCGCTCAGTCCGTCCGGAGCCGTGATCCGCGCGAGCGAGACCGCTTCGTCCACCAGGCGCTCGACCGAGGTCCGCGAGAAGTCCGACGTCGAGGCGGCGGCGGCGGATTTGCCGGAAAAAACGCGAAGCGAGAGGTGCTGCTCCCGGGCGTGCTTGACCGTGTCCACCCGCCCGAGCCTGACCTGGGCTGAAAATGCCCTGTCTTCCACCAGGAAGGCGTCGGCCGCGGTCGCTCCCCGCTCCCGCGCCCGCTTCAGAACATCGCCGAGGAGATCGAGCATTCTTAGACCTGGGTGCCGCCGACCGTGATGCCGTCGATCCGGATCGTCGGCAGCCCGACCCCGACCGGCACCGACTGGCCGTCCTTGCCGCAGGTGCCGACGCCCTCGTCGAGTTTGAGATCGTGGCCGACGCGGCTCACACGCGTCAGCGCCTCGGGCCCGCTGCCGATGAGCGTCGCGCCCTTGACCGGCCGTGTCGCCTTGCCGTCTTCGATCAAGTAGGCCTCGCTGGCCGAGAAGACGAACTTACCGTTGGTAATGTCCACCTGCCCCCCGCCGAAGTTCACGGCGTAGAGGCCGTAGGGCACCGAGCGGATGATGTCGTCGGGGTCGTCCTGTCCGGCCAGCATGAAGGTGTTGGTCATGCGCGGCATGGGCTGGTGGGCGTAGGACTCGCGCCGGCCGTTGCCCGTGGGCTCCCCGCCCATGAGCCGGGCGTTGAGCCGGTCCTGCATGTAGCCGACGAGGATGCCCTTCTCGATGAGGACGTTGCGCCGCGTCGGGATGCCCTCGTCGTCCACGTTGAGCGAGCCGCGCCGGTTGGCGATGGTGCCGTCGTCGATCACGGTCACGAGGTCGGAGGCTACCTTCTGCCCCATGCGCCCGGAGAAGGCCGAGGTCTGCTTGCGGTTGAAGTCGCCTTCGAGCCCGTGCCCCACGGCCTCGTGGAGCAGGATCCCCGGCCAGCCCGGGCCGAGCACTACGGTCAGCTCCCCGGCGGGAGCCTCGACAGCGTGGAGTTTGATCGCCGCCTGCCTGACCGCCTCGGCGGTGTAACGGCGCCAGCAGTCCTCCTCAAGGAAGAAATCAAACGGAACCCTCCCGCCGCCGCCGTAGGTGCCGATCTCGCGCTTTCCATTCTCCTCAACGATCACGGTGACATTCAGCCGCGTCAGCGGGCGGACATCGCCCACCGTCCAGCCGGAGGGCGTCGCGATCAAGACGACCACGTCCTCACTGCCGAGGCTCGCGATGACCTGCTTGACCCGCGGGTCGAGAGCACGGGCCACCGCGTCCATCTCAAGGAGCAGCGCGACCTTCCGGTCCAGCGCGGCGTTCACGGGCGGCTCGGCAAGCGTGTAAAGGTCGTGAGGCCGGCCGGGCCCCAGGGCCACGGCCGTGGTCGAGGAAGCCTGATCAGCGATGGCGCGCGCCTGCCGGGCGGCCTCTTCGAGGTTGGGGAGCGCGAGATCGTCGGTGTGGGCGTAGCCGGTGCGCTCGCCCGACTGGGCGCGGATGCCGGCGCCCTGGCTGACATGGCGCGAGGCCTTCTTGACCGCGCCCTCCTCGAGGGTCAGATTCTCGCTGACGCGATATTCGAGGAAGAGATCAGCGTGGTCGACGCGGCCGGCCAGGTGGGAGCCGAGGAGCCGCTCGAGGGCTGAGGGGGTGAGACCGAACCGGTCTTCGAAGAACCGCTCCGGCCGCGCGAGTTTGTTAGTGGTCATAGAGTACGCGAAGGGTTTTCATCCTAGCATCGCCCTCCAAGGGGCCTTCTATCTTTTCAGACACCACTGCCGCGTCCCTGGACTTCTCGTCTGTATGTCGACAGGAGACACAGTTTCAGCTACTTAGGCCTTCAGATCGAAGACCGAGGTTGAGGACTACGCCTAAGTCTCCATCCCCTGCTGGACGATCTCGTGTATCAACCTGAGCCCCGCCAGCACCGATGGCCCTGGAGATAGGATATCAGCCCCGTCTACTTCATGGATACGTCCCCTTTTGACGGCGCTGACGCCCTCCCACCCGGGGCGCCGGGCGATAGCCTCAACATCCACCGGCTTGCCGCACCACGAGGCGAGGATGATCTGAGGGTCCCGCCTGACCACCTCGCCGGGGTCCACCACCCTCTCCTTCGCCGAAGGCTTATCCCGGAGATCCGAGAAGATGTCCCGGCCGCCGGCCAGCTCGATGATCTCCGACACCCAGCCGATGCCTGCGATGAGCGGGTCGTACCACTCCTCGAAGTAGACGCGCGGCCTGTCGGGCCACACGCTGGAGAACTCCCGCACCTGCCGGATCTCGTCACGCATGTCCTGAACGAGGTCGCGCGCGGGCTTTTCGAGCCCCAGGACCCCGCCCACCATGAGGATGGTCGCGAGGATCTCGTCCATGGAGCGCTGGTTGGAGCAGAGGACGGGCAGGCCGGCGCGGATGAGCTCGGCGCTGATGTCCGCCTGAAGGTCGGAGAAAGCGAGCACGAGGTCGGGCTCGAGCGCCGCGATCTTGTCCGAGCGGAAGCTCGTGAAGCCGCCGACCTTCGGCTTCTCGCGCGCCTCGGGCGGCCTCTGCGCCGTCCCCGGAACGCCGACAACGCGCTCCCCGGCACCAAGCGCGTAGCAGATCTCCACGTGCTCGGAGGAGAGACACACGATGCGCTGAGGGAAGTCGGCTGAGCCCTTGCCGTACATGGCACCTTACGATATCAAAGGAGGCCTGTGGCAGGGCCCAAGCGTTCGAGGCGGCGCTATGCTCGAGTTGAGCGTCGACCTGGATGAGGTTGTCTGTTCCTAGTGCGGCGCCGCGATCCGGCCCACCACCTGAGCGCCGGACCCACCGAGCTTGCGCACGATCTGATGATGCCTCACTTCCCGCCGTCGAACAGATCGGTCCTGGCTATGCCGCGCTGGAAGGACAGGTAGGCCTCCTTGGTCATGCGCGGCTTGAACTCGCGGATGATCTCCTTCGCCGCCTTGGCGTCATCCCAGAGCATGTCCACGGCCATGAGCGCCAGCTGCTTCGCCGGCTCGACGTAGGCGAGCTTCGGATCCGTGATGCTGAAGTCGGCGCCGTGGCCGCTGCCCGAGGCGCCGCCCATGTAGGGGTGGAGCGTCGGCATCACGTGGGAGATGTCGCCCATGTCGGTGGAGCCGCTGCGGTGCCCCGTCTCGGTCACCTGGTCGGCGCCGAGCCGCGCGGTGGCATTGGCCTTGAAGTGGGTCGCCATCCCCATGTGATTGAAGAGTGGCAGATAGCCGGGCAGCGTCTCGATCTCGACCTGGGCGCCCAGCGCCAGCGCGCCCGCCTTGAGCGCGCGGTCCACGCGCACGTTGGCGTCCAGGATCGCCTCGACGGTCTTGCCCCGCACGTAGGTCTCGATCCGCACATCCGCCGGAATGACGTTCACCTGGCTCCCGCCGTGGGTGATGATCGGATGGACCCGGATCGAGTCCTCGTCCTTGAAGGTCTCGCGGATGGCGTTGATGGCGGCGAGACCGATCTGGGCCGCGTAGAGCGCGTTCACGCCGAGGTGCGGCGCGCCGCCCGCGTGCGAGGCGCGGCCGATATAGCGCACGGTCTTCACGATGCAGCCGTTGTTCGAGGCGGCGATGCCGGCCTTCTTGACCTCCTTCACCGGCGTCGTGTGGATCATCATGGCCATGTCGACATCGTCGAAGTGGCCCAGACGCAGCAGCTCCGGCTTGCCTCCCAGGAACTCGAGTTTCCCCGCCCGCGCCTGCTCGACGCGCCACGCGACGTCACCGTACTCCTCGGCCGGCACGGCGAAGAAGACCACGCGCCCTGCCAGATGCTCGAAGGCCTTGGCCCCCACCAGCCCCATCGCCGCCCCCAGCAGCCCCGCGATCTGCGCGTTGTGGCCGCAGGCATGGGCCGCGCCTGTTTGTGGATCGGCGATCGGGTGTCCTGCGACCACGAGCCCGTCCAGCTCGCCCAGCAGCGCGAAGGTCGGCCCGTCCTTCGTGCCGAGTGCCGCTCCGCGCACGCCGGTGACGGCGAGCCCGCCCTTGGGCTCGAGTCCGATCTCGCGCATGATCTCCTCGACCAGCCGCGAGGTCTTGAACTCCTTGAAGCCCAGCTCCGGGCTCTTCCTGATCGTCTCGCCGATCCTGACGATCTTCTCGCTCTGGCGGTCGATGGCCTCGCAGACGGCACGCTTCACGTCATCGCGGCTTGGCATGAGGGCTCCTGTGGAGTAGTCGGTTTGGGATGACAGATGGCGGCATCAGGCTCGTCCGAGCGCGTCGAGGAAGCCCTTGACCGCGTCCGCGGGCCGCTCGGCCCCGAGGATGGCCGCGATGACGGCGACGCCCGAGGCGCCGGCCCGCATCACCTCGGCCACGCGCGCGGGAGTGACTCCGCCCACGGCGAAGACGGGCAGGCGTACGGCAGAGGCGACACGCTCGAGAGCCGCCGGTCCCTGCGGCGGTCCGTACTGGCGCTTCGAGGGCGTGTCGTAGACGGGACCGAAGAGGAGGAAGTCGGCGCCTTCGGGCTCGGCTGCCCGCGCCTCGGCTACCGAGTGGACGGACGCGCCGATCAGGAAGCCCGGCGGGCTGATGGAGCGGAGGGCGGACACGGGGAGCGAGGCGCCCGCCCGCTGGACGCCATCGGCGCCGACAACCAGCGCCACATCGGCCCGGTCATTGACGAGGAGCCTGGCCCCATGGCGGCGCGTGGACTCCCGAAGCCTCTGCGCCAATGACAGGAGATCGCGGACGGCCAGGTCTTTCTCGCGGAGCTGGAGCGCCTTGAGCCCGGCGCCGAGGCACGCCTCGACGGCGTCCTCGAGCGCCCCCCTTACCACCGAGCGGGCGGTGATGAGGCAGAGCGAGAAGCCTAGCTCGTCGACCAATCCGGCACGCCTTCGATCGGCGACGATGCCGTGGCGTAAAGCTTCTTGGGCATCCGCCCGGCCTTGAAGGCGAGCCGGCCGGCCTCCACGGCGAGCTTCATCGCGGTGGCCATGGCGACCGGGTCCTTGGCGCTCGCGATCGCCGTGTTCATCAAGACACCGTCGCAGCCCAGCTCCATCGCGATGGCCGCGTCGGACGCCGTGCCCACACCCGCGTCCACGATGACCGGCACCGTCACCGTCTCGAGGATGATCTTGATGTTGTACGGGTTGCGGATGCCGAGCCCCGAGCCGATGGGCGCGCCCAGCGGCATCACCGCCGCGGCCCCCGCGTCCTCGAGCTTCTTGGCCAGCACCGGGTCGTCGTTGGTGTACGGCAGGACGCTGAAGCCCTCCCGCGCCAGGATGCGGGTGGCCTCGAGCAGCCCCTCGACGTCGGGGAAGAGCGTGCGCGTATCCCCGATGACCTCCACCTTGACCAAGGTGCCGAGCCCCGCCTCGCGAGCGAGATAGCAGGTGCGGACGGCTTCGTCCGCCGTGTAGCAGCCGGCGGTGTTCGGCAGGAGCGTGTATTTCTTCGTGTCGATGAAGTCGAGCAGCGACTCGCCCTGCCCAGGCAGGTTCACCCGCCTGACGGCCACCGTCACGATCTCGGCGCCCGAGGCCTCGATTGCCTCGCGCATGTTCTCATTGGACGAGTACTTGCCCGTGCCCACGATGAGCCTCGACTTGAACTCCTTGCCCCCGAGCCACAGCGACGAGTCGTACATCGCGTTATCTCCTTCCTAGCCGCCACCCATTGGGCGCACGATCTCTACCTTGTCTCCGTCCTTGAGGGGCGTGTCGGCGTACTGCGTCTTGGGCATGATCTCGCGGTTGACCGCTACGGCCGTGTACTCGCGCTTCACCTTCAAGCGATCGAGCAGGCCGCCTACATTGAGCCCCTCGGGCACATCCATCGCCTCGCCGTTCACCATCACACGCATAAACACAACACCTCGGCCGACGGTGAATTATACCCCAGCGTCGAGCTGGGTGGCGAGCGCGGCGGGATCGGTCACGGGCAGCCGGCAGACGTAGCGGCGGCAAACATAGGCGGTGGGCTTGTCGTCCACCGTTGGGCGATCCGCCAGGAGCGGCAGCCCTGCCCCGGCGGGCGAGCCCGCGGCGGCTCCAACAACCAAGCGGTTCGGCATGTAGCGGCGGAACGAAGTCTCGACAAGCGGCCCCGCGCCCACGCCGTCGGGCCAGACCAGCGCGACCTCGGCCGCGGGCCCCAGGTGGAAGTCGAGCGCCGAGAGGTAGCGCCCGAAGCCCAAGGGGTAGCGGGTCATGAGATCGGCCATGGGCCGGAGCGCCTTGAGCGCCAGCGCCTCGTAGCGCTCCTCACCGAACACGATGGCCAGTCTCAACAGCCACTCGATGGCCACCGAGGTGCCCGAGGGCACGGCATTGTCGAAGACGTTGCGGGGTCTCACCACCAGCGCTTCTTGATCCCGGCCTGTATCGAAGAACATCTCCTCCTGCCCATCCCAGAAGAGCCCGAGGGCCTGATCCGCCAGGCGCCGCGACTCGTCAAGCCACCGCCGGTCGAAGGTTGCCTCGTAAAGTACCAACAGCCCCGCCCCGACCATGGCGTAGTCCTCGAGGTAGCCCTTGATCTTGGCCTGGCCGTCCTTCCAGGAGCGGAGCAACCTCGGGCCATCCTTCATCCGCGTCGTGACAAACTCGGCATTCTTCACGGCCGCGGCGATGTAGTCGGCGCAGCCCAGGGCGCGGCCGGCCTCGGCGAACGCCGCGAGAGCCAGGCCGTTCCACGAGGCCAGGACCTTGTCATCGAGCCCGGGATGGACGCGCTTCTCCCTCACCTCGTAGAGGCGCGTGCGCGCGGCGGCGATCAAACCGGCCAGCCGTTCGACCGGCATGCCCAGATCCTGCGCCGCCCGCGACGGCTCGCGGGGGACAAAGAGAATGCTGCGCCCCTCGAAGTTCGGCTCGTCGTCCGCGCCCCAGTAGACGAGCGCTACCCGGGCCGTGTCGGCGTCAGGCAGCGCGGCGCGGATCTCATCAGCGGACCAGACGAAGAACTTGCCCTCCACGCCCTCCGAGTCGGCGTCCTGCGCCGAGAAGAAGCCGCCCGAGGGATGCGTCATCTCCCGCAGGATGTAGTCGAGCGTCTCCTCGCAGACGCGCCGGTATTCGGCGTCTCCCGTGGCGAGCCAGCCGTGCAGGTACAGCGACGCGAGCTGGCCGTTGTCATAGAGCATCTTCTCGAAGTGGGGCACGAGCCACTGCCCGTCCACCGAGTAGCGGTGAAAGCCGCCGCCGAGCTGGTCGTACATGCCGCCCCGCGCCATCCTGGTCAGAGTGAGCCGCACCATCTCCAGCGCGCGCGCGTTGCCCGTCCGCTTCCAGAAGCGCAGGAGGAATTCCCAGTTCATGGGCTGGGGGAACTTCGGCGCCCGCCCCATGCCGCCGTCGCGGTCGTCGAACTCTCCCGAGAGCGCCTGATAGGCCGAGAACAGGGTCGTGTCCGTGAGTAACGTGTTGGAGCTCTTCAGCCGCTCGCCCTGCCGGAGCTGCTCGAGCAGCTGCTTGCCCGCTTCGACCACGTCGCCGCGCCTCCCGCGATAGGCCTCGGCCACACCCTCGAGCAGCCGCGGGAACGCGGGCATGCCGTGGCGGTCCACCGGCGGGAAGTACGTGCCGCCGTAGAAGGGCACGCCCTCGGGCGTGAGGAACACCGTCATCGGCCAGCCGCCGTGGCCCGTCATGGACTGGACGGCCTGCATGTAGACCTGGTCCACGTCGGGCCGCTCTTCGCGGTCCACCTTGATGTTCACGAAGAGCCGGTTCATGAGCGCCGCGATCTCCTCGTTCTCGAATGACTCGCGCTCCATGACGTGACACCAGTGGCACGCGGAGTAGCCTACGGACAGCAGCAGGGGCTTGTCCTCGGCGCGGGCGCGCTCAAAGGCCTCCGGACTCCACGGGTACCAGTCGACCGGGTTGTGACGGTGCTGGAGAAGGTACGGGCTCGTCTCGCCGGCGAGACGGTTGGTGTGCTTGTGCTCTGTCACGGGATCTCCGGCAGCCTCACGCCGGCCTGACGAACGGCAGCTCGGCCACCCGGGCGGCGACCAGGCTCTCCCCCATCTTGACCGACACCGCGTTGCCGGGCTCGAAGTGCTCGCGGCGGACATAGCCGAGCGCAACGGGCCTGCCCAACGCGATCGAACGGGCGGCGGACGTGACCCGGCCGACTTCCTTGTCTTCGGCGGTAATCGTGTCGCCATGGCGCGGCACCCGGTCGCCCTCGAGGACGAGCCCCGACAGCCCGCGGTTGACGTGACCGCGATACTTGACGCGCGCCACCGTCTCCTGGCCGATGTAACAGCCCTTGGTATAGCTGACGAGCGCATCGAGCCGCGTCTCGGGCAGGATGACGGTCTCGTCCACGTCGGGGCCGTACACGGGGATGCCGGCCTCGATTCGCAGCACCTCGAGGGCGTCCGCGCCGACGGCGAGAGCGCCCGCGCCGCGTAGCGCCTTCCACAGCGCCTCGGCGTGCGCCGCAACCGTCCAGCAGTGGAAGCCCGGCGTCACCGCCTCGCTCAGGCGCGCGATCCGCACGGGCCCGCCGGCAATCGAGAGCTCCTTGTGGGAGTACAGCGCGGGATCGAGCGGGGCGCCGGCAAGACCCGACAGGATCTTTTCCGCCTCGGGCCCCTGCACAGCCAGAATTGCGTAGACCTCGTCCGCGGCCTCGAAGGACGCCTTCTCCGAGATCAAGAACTTGTCTATGGCCTGGAGAAACTTCTCCGTCGAGCCGGCCGGCAACTCGAGCAGGATGCGGTCCTCGAGCGCATAAGCGATGAGAAGCGAGACGACCTTGCCGTGCGCGTCAAGGAAGGCGGCCGGGCACCCCTGCCCCGGCCCGAGCGCCTTGACGTCGTTGGAGAGCATGCCTTGAAGAAACGCCGCGCGGTCGCGTCCCGTCACCGCTGCCTTGCCGAGCATCGAGCGATCGCTGACGCCCGCGCCGGTCATCACGGCCCGGTGCTCGGCCGCCGCGTCCCCGTAGTCGGCCGGCAGTGTCCAGCCGCAGATCTCCCGGAGGCTGGCGCCCTCGGATCGGTGAAGCTCGATCATCGCGAGCTGGTCGGGCATGAAACCATTCTGACGCGCTTCTCCGGGAAGTCAACTTGCAGGTGGGAGCCCGCTCGGCCACAATGGCCGGTGTGAAGCTTCCCGACAAGGCGGCGAGGCGGCTCTTCCACCGGCGGCTCCTCGCCTGGTACGCGCGCCACGGCCGCGACCTGCCCTGGCGCCGCACGCGCGAGCCCTACCGCGTTCTGGTCTCCGAAATCATGCTCCAGCAAACGCAGGTGGACCGTGTCATCCCCAAGTACCGCGAGTTCCTCGAGCGGTATCCGACGTTCGAGGATCTCGCCCAGGCCCGCGCGCGGGAGGTGACGAGGACCTGGCGACCTCTCGGCTACTACCGCCGCGCGATCGACCTCCACGGCATCGCCCGCGAGACCGTCGCCCGCTACGACGGGCACCTCCCCGATGACGGCGCCGCGCTCCGGCGCATGCGAGGCATCGGCCGCTACACGGCCGGGGCGATCCTGTCCTTCGCCCACAGCCAGGACGCGGCCCTAGTGGACACCAACGTGCGGCGCGTGCTGGGCAGGGTCTTCCTCGGGCCGCGCCGCCTCGGACGCCTGCGCGGCCAGAAGGCGTTCTGGCAGCTCGCGGAATCTCTCGTACCCGCAGGCCGCGCCTACGACTACAATCAGGCTCTGATGGATTTCGGCGCCACGTGGTGCACGGCGCGAAAGCCCAGATGCTCACGCTGTCCCATGAAAGCTTTCTGCAGGAGTTACGACAATGGCAACGCTTGAGGGCAAGGTCGCGATAGTCACAGGCGGAGGCACGGGTATCGGCCGCGCCACAGCCGTCCTCTTCGCGGGAGAGGGCGCGCGCGTGGCCGTCTTCGGCCGCAGGCCCGAGCCGCTGGCGGACGTGGTGGACACCATCATCAAGGCGGGCGGCCAGGCTTCCGCCGTCAGCGGCGATGTCGCCAGCGAAGCAGACGTCGAACGATTGGCGGCCGCGGTGGCGCGAGAGCACGGCGGCGTGGACATCCTGGTCAACTCGGCGGCGGTGCGCCTGCGCTCCGCGCTCCTCGAGATCAGCGCGGCCGACTTCGCCGAGGTCCTGCGCATCAACCTCGTGGGCGCCTTCGTCGTGACCAAGACCGTCGCGGCCGCCATGCGCTCGCGCGGCGGCGGCAGCATCATCCACATCGGCTCGGCGCTCGGCACGGTGGCGGCGCCCGATTTCTCCCCCTACGTCGCCTCCAAGGGCGGGCTCCACCAGTTCGCGCGGGCCGCCGCCGTCGAGCTCTGCCAGGACGAAATCCGCGTCAACGTGGTCGCCCCGGGCACTATTGACACCGCCATCGGCATGGGCGTGCCCGAGTTCCGCCGGCACCTGCTCAAGCACCGGATCCCGATCGGTCGTGCGGGGCACGTGGACGACATCGCCCAGGCCTGCCTCTACCTGGCCTCGGACGCCTCGCGCTACGTCACGGGCTCCGTCCTCGCCGTCGACGGCGGCTGGACCGCTTCCTGACAATCTCCCCTCCCCCAGTGGGGGAGGGGGTCGCAGGTCGAGCTGAGGCGCTTGCGGCGAGGCGAGGGCTGAGAGGGTGAGGGGGAGATCCAGTGGCCGATCCAGTCCACGTCGTCGCCGCCGTCGTCGAGCGCGACGCGCGGTACCTCATCACGCGCAGGCTCGAAGGTACCCACCTGGGCGGGCTCTGGGAGTTCCCCGGCGGCAAGCTCCTGCCGGGGGAGAAGCCGGAGGACGGCCTCAGGCGGGAGTTAAGGGAAGAGTTGGGAGTCGACGCGGTGGGGGGGGACCTTATCCAGACGGTGGACTGGACCTACCCGGAGAAGAGCGTACGGCTCCTCTTCTTCCGGTGCTCGATCGCGGGAGAGCCCACGCCACTCCAGGGCCAGGAGATCCGCTGGGTCGCCGCTGCCGATCTCCCTACGTACAGCTTCCCGGAGGCCGACGCGACGCTGATCACCAGGCTCAGCCGGTGGTGACGAGACGCGGCCCCGATTCGCGGGCCTTCCGGGTCGCCCACGCGGCGTAGGTCATGAGCACGACATACAGCCCCAGACCCACGATCTGAAGCGAGAACGTTCGCACGACCATCATCCCCGCCGCGAGCAGGCACAGCCAGCGCAGCCCGGTCCCCGACCTGCCCCAGCCGTAGCCAATCACCCAGGACATGTTCGCTTCGGGGACCGGCTGGGTCTCAATACATCCATGCTGGCGAGCGCGGCCGTCAAGCCCGATTGTGCTCGGGTGCCGGGCTGTGGTATACGCAAGCAGGTTCGGAGGTCGACGCCGCCCTCGCCCACATCCACATCTGGATCCGTGACAGAGGAGGAAGCCCCATGAAGCGATGGGTACTGGTGACTGCCGCTCTCGCGATCGCCGCGCTTGCCGCCGCGCCCCCCGCGGTCCACGCGCAGGCGAAAGACACGCTCGTCGTCGCACTCGTCTCACATCCCCCCACTCTCGACCCCCACATGCACTTCGAGCGCGTGGGCATCCTGGTCAACATCAACATGTTCGACTCACTGATCCACCGGAACACCAAGCTCGAGTTCGAGCCGTCGCTCGCCACCTCCTGGAAGGCCCTCTCGGACACGCAGTGGGAGTTCAAGCTCCGCAAGGGCGTGCGCTTCCACAACGGGGCCACGATGACCCCGGAGGACGTCAAGTACTCCTTCGATCGGGTGATCGACCAGACGAAGAAGTCGCCCCAGTACGGCAACATCCGCGCCATCAAGGAAGTCCGCGTGGTGAATCCTGAGACGGTCCACATCATCACCGACAAGCCCTTCCCGCTCCTGCTGGAGCGGCTCGTCTTCTTCCCCATCGTGCCCAAGAAGCACATCGAGGCGGTAGGCGACCAGGCGTTCGGGACGACCTCCCCGGTGGGCACGGGGCCGTGGAAGTTCGTGGAGTGGAAGCGCGACCAGCTGATCCGCCTCGAGTCGTTCGACCAGCACTGGCGCGGCAAGCCCGCGTTCAAGCACCTCGTCATCCGCGCCGTCCCGGAGATCGCCACCCAGGTGGCCGAGGTCAAGACGGGCGGCGTGGACATCATTCGCAACGTCTCCGCCGACATCGTCCCCGAGCTCAAGATCCATCCGCAGGCCTACATCTCCTCGACGCCCATCCTCCGCGTCCACTTCATCGAGCTCGACATGCGCTCGGCTCCTTTCGACAAGAAGGCCGTGCGTCAGGCGGCGAACTACGCGGTGGACAAGCAGACCATCATCCAGAAGCTGATGGCTGGGTTGGGGAAGCAGGCCGCGACCACGGTCCAGCCGCTGGCCTTCGGCTTCGACCCGGAGGTGAAGCCCTACCCCTACGATCCCAAGAAGGCCAAGGAGCTGCTCGCCCAGGCCGGCTATCCGAACGGCGTGGACATCACGCTCCACAGCGCCTTCATCGAGTACCGGCCGGTGTTCGAGGCACTCTCCCAGATGCTCACCGAGGCCGGCATCCGGACGACCCCGAAGATGTGGGATCCGGGCCCGGCGTGGAACAAGTTTTTCCAGCACGAGGGCAAGGCCACCAACGGCTACTACGGCTCCTGGGGCAACTACTCCGTCTTCGACGCCGACGCCGTCCTCCATCCGCTCTACCACACCGAGCCGGGCGGCTGGATCGGCAAGTGGTACACCCGTGTCGAGGGGCTCGACAAGCTCATCGACGCGGGCCGCTCGAGCGTGGACCAGCCGAAGCGGAAGCGGACGTACTCGCAGATCCAGCAGATGATCCGCGAGGAGGCGCCGGCCATCTTCCTGTGGACACAGTACGACACCCTGGCGATCTCCAAGAAGGTGCAGTATGCGGCCCGCGGCGACGAGTGGCTCTGGCTCTTCGACGCCAAGCCCGCCACCCGCTAGGAGCAACCCGAGCGAGAACTCGGTCCTGGTAAGGCCGCTGCAGTGCTGATCCCGCTCGTGCGCCGGGTCGTCCGTCTCGTGGTGGTGCTCGCGGGCGTGTCCCTCGTCACGTTCGCCATCCTCCACGTGAGCGGCGACCCGGTGAGCCTCATGATGCCGGAGGCGCCCGAGGCGGACCGGGTCGCGCTCCGCCAGGCCATGGGCTTCAACGAGGCCCTGCCCGTCCAGTTCGCCCGCTTCCTCGCCAACACCGCGCGTGGGAACTTCGGCAACTCCTTCTTCCATCGCGAGCCGGCCCTGCCGCTCGTGCTGGATCGCATGCCGACCACGCTGCTGCTCACCGTGCTCGCCATGGGCCTCTCCCTCGCCATCGCCCTGCCGATCGGCATCCTGAGCGCCGTCCGGCGCAACTCCGTCTTTGACCACGGGGCGACCGTCGCCGTCTTCCTGGGCACTTCGATGCCCGTCTTCTGGACGGGCATCATGCTCATCCTCCTCTTCGCGGTCCAGCTCCGGCTCCTGCCCGTCTCGGGCTGGGAGAGCTGGGCCGCGCTGGTCCTGCCCACGCTGACGCTGGCCACCTTTTCGACACCGCTGCTCCTGCGCATCGTCCGCTCGAGCATGCTCGAGGTGATCAACCTCGACTACGTGCGCACCGCCCGCGCCAAGGGCGTCTCCGAGTGGATCGTCATCTGGCACCACGCGCTCGTCAACGCCGCCCTGCCCCTCGTCACCGTGGCCGGACTCCAGTTCGGCCTGCTGCTCGGCGGGGCCGTCATCACCGAGACCGTGTTCGCGGTGCCAGGGGTGGGTCGGCTCATCGTCGGCGCCATCCGCCAGCTCGACTTTCCGATCGTCCAGGCGGGCGTCTTCCTCCTCGCCCTCATCGTGGTGCTCGTGAACTTCACGGTCGACCTCCTCTACATCTATCTCAACCCGCAGATCCGGGTGCGCTGACGGGGCCGTGTCCATCGGCACGCTCGCCCCGCCCACCGTCACCGTTCACGAGGGCGCCGCCCGCGGCGCCGAGCGCTCGCGCACCTGGCGGAAGCTCGCCCGCAATCCGGCCGCAATCGTGGGCGCCTTGATCCTCCTGACGGTCATCGGCGCCGCCGTCTTCGCCCCGTACGTGGCGCCCCAAGACCCCGCCCGCCAGAGCCTGATCCGTCGCTTCTCGCCGCCGGTGTGGGTCCCGGGCGGCAGCACGGCCTACCTCCTCGGCACCGACCAGGTCGGGCGTGACATCCTGAGCCGCATCATCCACGGTGCGCGTATCTCGCTCATTGTCGGGATCGCGGCCGTGCTGGTGAGCCTCGCGGTCGGCGTCACCCTCGGCCTCCTGAGCGGCTTCCTGCAGGGGCGCGTGGACACAATGATCATGACGGTGGTGGACGTGACGCTGTCCTTCCCTCAGCTCCTCTTGGCACTCGCCTTCGTGGCGGCGCTCGGCCCCAGCCTCACCACCATCATCGTGGTGCTCGGGCTGACCGGCTGGGAGCGCTACACGCGCGTGGTGCGGGCGGAGGTGCTGGCGCTCCGCGAGAAGGACTTCGTCGAGGCCGCCCGCGCCATGGGGGCGAGCCCCACCCGCCTGCTGCTGCGCCACCTCCTGCCCAACACCTTCTCGTCCATCATCGTGATGTCCACGCTCCAGGTCGCCCAGGCCATCCTGCAGGAGGCGGCGCTGTCATTCCTCGGCGTGGGCACCGGCAGCGCCTATCCAACCTGGGGACAGATGATCGCGCTCGGGCGGGACTTCGTCAGCGTGGCGTGGTGGCTGCCCACCTTCCCGGGGCTCGCCATTCTTCTCACCGTGCTCGCCATCAACCTCGTGGGCGACCGGCTGCGGGACGCCCTCGACCCCCGGGTGGGGTGAGCGGAGAGGTTATGCGGGGCGGGGCGACAGTCCCCGGCTCACGGCTTCGTGAACCATGCGGGAGAAGCCGAAGATGTTCGGCCCGCCTTTGACCCTCACGGCTAGTTCAACTGGGCGAGCGTCTGCCGCGCTTTTCGAAGTTGGCCTTTCACGGCCTCGTGGTCCGCGGCGTTGGGAAACTCGGTCAGGTAACGCTCCCAGTCCACGAGCCCGCGCCGAATCTCGCCCATGCTGCTCCAGGCGAGGCCGCGATCGCGCCACTCTCCCGCCGCCTTGGGGTCGAGCACGAGAAGCCTGTCGATGACGCCGACGACGCGGTCCCACGCCTCCCGCTGCCAGTAAATGCCCTTGAGGTTGGCGAGCATGCGGGCGAGGAATTGCCGCCGCGTCACGGATGCGAAGTTCTCAGCCTTGAGCGCCACCTTCCGCCCCAGCGAGCGCCCCACCAGCTTCTCGCACGCCTCATGCGTCAGCAACGCGCCCGCGTTGAAGGGGTCGAGAAGGATCTGCGAGTCGCCGAGACGCGCCCCCACGATGAAGTGGCCCGGCAACCCTATTCCTTCGACGGCGAGGCCGAGGCGCTTGCCGACTTCCATCAGCACGAGGCTCAGCGTGATCGGGATGCCCTGCCGGCGATCGAGAACGTCGTTGAGGAAGCTGTTGCGAGGATCGTAGTAGTCCTTGCGGTTGCCCGCGAAACACTGCTCCACGAACAGGTACTCGCGCAGGCGATGGAGGCGGCCGACGGGATCAGCCGAGCGGCGCGCCCCATCCACGCCACGCGCGAGCGCATCCAGCCGCTCCAGATACGCGTCGGCATCCAGCCCTGGGTACTCCCAGCGGGCGATGGCCAACGCCGATCTAGCCAGATCGACGCGGCCGTCGGGCCGCCCCGTGAGCTCGGCAAACTCGCGAAGCGGCGGGTCGGCGATCATCAGCAGCCCGGAGCGTGGTGGATGCCGGCGGTCTTGAGCGCCGCCTGCTGGAGCTCTTCCGCCAGCGACAGCGTGAGCGCAGCAGCCCCGCTCGCCAACGCTTGCGTCTCGGAAGTCGTGGCTAAGCGGAGCAGGAGCGAGCGGCCCAGCTGATGGTGGAAGTACTCGTCGGGCTCGATGACGTCTCGGTATAGGGTCGCGGTGATCCGGTCCCCCGCCCGCTCGCAGAACTCGATGAACTGGCGGTTCTTCACCACGGCGATGGCTTCGCGCGTGAACTGTCCGGCGGCCACACGCTCGACGGTGGTCTCGAGCGTGTCGAGGTACCGGAAGAGCGGGCCGTAGCCCTTGGCGATGGGGTTGAAGCCGTGGGCGTCGAACCCCAGCTCGCGAAGGCGATCGACGATCATGCGGTAGTGCTTGGCCTCGTCGCCCGCCTGGCGGGCGAAGGCCATCTTCACCTCGACATCGTCCGTGGTCACGAGCCAGCGCGCGGCGATCTCGGTCGCCTCGATTTCATTCTTGAGCGCGACCTTGAGGAGGTTCAGGACCGTCAGGTCACCCGCGACCTCCGGCTTGAGCGTCGATTCGGGCTCCAGCCGCTTGAGGATCGTCTGGTTCCGGCGATCCAGATCGATGACGTACTGTTCGGCCGTCATGCCACCGCGCCGGACTTGAGAAGCTCCGGAAGCTCCTGAGTCAGCGTCTCCTTCGTGATGACGCGCGTGCACCGGGCGTGGAGTGGCTGCGTAACGCGGGCAAGAGCGTGGGTCGTGAAGCCAAGTACCGGCGGGCGCGGCGCCGCGCCGTCGAGCGCGACGAAGAACGGCTCGTAGTCCCAGCCGCTGGTGGTCAGGTCGAGGATGACGAGGTCAGCGGTGTCAGCCAGCGCGGCCTTCAGCTCCTCGGGCGTTCGGGCAAACACCAGGGGGGTACCGACCATGCGGGCCGTTTCCTTTATGCGCGCCACGAAAAACAGATCCTTGACGACCGCGACAGCCTTAATCATCCTGCTCCTGGACGGCCAGCCAGTACTTGTTCCACTCGGCGAGATAGGTCAGCGTCGAGAGGTCGCGCATGCGGTCGAGGTAGACCACGCCGTGGAGGTGGTCGGTCTCGTGCTGGATGACGCGGGCGAAGAATTCCTTCGCCTCGCCTTCGATGCGGCGTCCCTCGCGGTCATAGGCGTCGAGCCGCACCGACGTGAACCGCGGCACCATCCCGCGCATGTCGGGCACGGAGAGGCAGCCCTCCCAGCCGTCCTCCATCTCCTCGGTCGACGGGGTCAGCACTGGATTGATGAGGACCGTCAGCGGGATGGCAGGCGCCTCCGGGTAGCGCGGGTTGCCGTTGACCTCGATCACGCAGATCTGCCTGAGGACGTGCACCTGGGGGGCGGCGAGGCCGGCGCCGTTGTATTCGCGCATGGTTTCGACCATGTCGTCGATGAGCCGCTGGGTCTCGGGCGACCCGATCTCGGGGACGGGCACCGGCAGCGCCTTCTGCCGCAGTACGGGGTGCCCCAGACGCGCAACCTTCAAGATGGCCATGTCATGGATCCTCTGCCCTGAAAGTGTAACACGACCCTTCTACGCTGTCGGAAGCCCCGGGGGCCGGAGGCCCAGGACGTTGAAGGCGGAGACAGGTTTGGCGAAACCCTTGAGCACAAGCTCGCCCACGGGCTCCGCCGTCACCAGCGCCTCGACGGTGGTGAGGAACGTGTGAGAGATCAGGACCTGCCCGGGCTTCGCCTCCGCGCACAGGCGTGCCGCCAGGTTCGACACGGGCCCGATCGCGCCGTAGTCCCAGCGCCCCTCGAAGCCGATGGCCCCCAGCGTCGCCCCGCCGTGGGCAATGCCCACACCGTAGTGGAGGTCGTAGCCGCGCTGGCGCCATCGGGGCACGAGCGCGTCGACCCGACCCCGCATGGCGATCGCCATGCGGATGGCCCGCTCCCTGGAGTCCGGCACCTCGACGGGATCATTGAAGAAGACCATCAGGCCGTCGCCCGCGAAGTGCTCGAGCGTTCCCTCGCATTCCATGATCAGCTGTCCCATCTCGCCGTGGTACTCATGAAGGACCCCCATGACCTCCTCGGGAGGAGCCGTCTCGGCGAAGGCCGTGAAGCCGCGGAGGTCCACGAACACCACGGTGATCTCCCGCCGGTGGCTCTTCAAGGGGTCCTCGGCCCCGCCGGTCACGATCGCCTCCGCCAACTGGGGCGAGAAGAAGCGCTTGAGGCGCCCGAGGCGCTCGAGCTGGGCCACCTGCGCCTGGACCCGCTGCTCGAGGTTGGCGTTGAGATCGGCGAGCTCGGCGGCCTGGATCTGGACGGTCGTGTAGAGGTCCTTGATCCTCAGCAGCGAGCGCACTCGCGCGACCAGCTCGGCCATGTTGACCGGTTTGGTGAGAAAGTCGTCGGCGCCTGCCTCGAGCCCCTTGATGCGCTCGCGGGCCGGGTCGAGCGCCGTCACCATCACCACTGGCAGGATGCCGTACTCGGGGTTCGCGCGGATCCGCCGGCAGACCTCGTAGCCGTCCATGCCGGGCATCATGACGTCGAGCAGCACCAGGTCCGGGCGCTCCGCTTCGACCTGCTCGAGCCCCTCCTGGCCGGACGCCGCAGTCACGGTGGCGTACCCCTTGGCCGAAAGGAGATCGACGAGCATCTTCACGTTGTGCGGCGTGTCGTCGATGATGAGGATCTTCGGAGACATTGAAGCGACGCTAAGCCCCGGGCACCTCGCGTGTCAAGCGCCGCGCGCTCCCGTCCTTGACTCCCCTCGCAGCGGTTGCTAGCATGCCGTTGCGTTGCCCTCCATACCCCCGCACGAGACCGGATCCACCGGCGACTCAGCCGTATTCGCCCCGGCGGCCGCTCCGGGGTTGAGCGAGGGCGCGGCGCGCTTCCTCCTCTCCTACACGCCCCTTGGCCTGCTCGTGCGCGCGGTTGCGCGCCTGCGGGTGTCCGTCCATTTCAAGCTCCTGGCCGCCTTCATGCTGGTCGCGGTCCTCGTCGCGGTCATGGGCGCGATGAGCCTCGAGATCATCAGCACCATGTCGATGCAGAGCGAAGCGATGCACCGCGCCCATCATCGGGTCACCGCCTCCCGGCAGGCCCAGCACGCCCTCGCCATGCAGATGAGCTACACGGCCATGGCCCTGATTCTCCGCGACGAGGCGACCATCGGGAGCATCCTTCGCGAGAACAACCGGCTGAACAGCGGGCTTGCCGAGATCGAGGACGCGTCTCCCGCCGAAGAGCGCGAGATCATCCAGCGCATCCGGACGGCCCAGGGCGGGGTCATGGCGACGGTCGCCGACGTCGCCAACCTTGTCCGCGACGGCAAGATCGACGAGGCGATGCGCCTCCAGCTGAAGGAGGGCTATCCCCTCTTCCAGCAGGTCGAGGGCCTCGTCGAACAGGTCGTGCGGATCGAGGAGGACAGCATGGCCCACCAGCGCGAGGCGACCGCCCGCGCGAACCGCCACGCTTTCTACCTCATGGGCGGCTTCATCCTCACCTCGCTTCTGCTTGCGCTGCTTCTCGGCTTCGTCACCTCGTGGTCGTTCATCCTGCCGGTGCGGGAGGCCCAGGGCTTCCTCGGCCGCGTCGCCAAGGGCGACTTCAGCACGACCGTCACCGTCGACAACCGGGACGAGTTCGGGGCGCTCGCGGCGCGCATGAACACCATGAGCGCCGAGCTTCACCGGCTCTACGAGGAGGAGCGCGAGGCCGCCCGCCAGCTCGAGGCGCTCAACAGCCAGCTCGCGCGGGCGAGCCAGGCCAAGTCCGAGTTCCTGGCGAACATGAGCCACGAACTCCGCACGCCGATGAACGCCATCCTCGGCTTCACCGAGATGATCCTCGACGACGTTTACGGCGACGTGCCTCCGGAGGTGCGTGGTCCCATCCAGGATGTCCGCACCTGCGGGCAGCAGCTGCTCCGGCTGATCAACGATGTCCTCGACCTCTCCAAGATCGAGGCCGGCCGGATGGAGCTTTCCTTGACCGACTACTCCGTGCAGGAGGTGGTGGAGACCGCGCGGACGTCGCTCCGCTCGCTCGCCGCGGAGAAGGGGCTCGAGTTCACGGCGGAGGTCCAGGCCGATATCCCGCTCGCCTACGGCGATGGCAAGCGGATCACCCAGTGTCTGACCAACCTCGTCGGCAATGCGCTCAAGTTCACCAAGCAGGGCGGCGTGACGATCCGCGCCCGCCTCGACGGCGAGCGGGTCTTCTACAGCGTCAGCGATACCGGCATCGGCATCCCCAACGACCAGCTCGAGCACATCTTCGGTGAGTTCCGCCAGGTGGACTCGAGCATCAGCCGGGAGTTCGGCGGCACCGGGCTGGGGCTGAGCATCACCAAGACATTCGTCGAGCTCCACGGAGGCCGCATCTGGGTCGAGAGCGAGCCGGGGCGCGGTTCGACATTCCACTTCGCCATTCCCCTGCGGATCGCAGTCGCCACGGAGGCCGTATGAGCCAGAAGAAGATCCTGCTCGTCGAGGACAACGAGTTCAACCGGAAGATCGTCCACGACCTGCTCGCCCGCCAGCCCTACGACCTCCTGGAGGCGCACGACGGAGAGGCGGGCGTCGAGGCGGCGCGACGGGAAAAGCCGAACCTGATCATCATGGATGTCCAGCTGCCCAAGATGTCGGGCCTCGACGCGACACGTCAGATCCGGGCCGAGCCCGAGATCGCCAAGATCCCGATCATCGTCGTCACCTCGTTCGCGCTCAGCGGCGACGACAAGAAGGCCAAGGAGGCCGGCGCCTCGGCGTATCTGGCCAAGCCGTACAGCCCGCGGCAGCTGCTGGAGACCATCCGGAAGTGGTTGGGCGACGCGTGAGCACCGATACCAAGGAGGCGGGAGCCATGAGCACGACCAGCCGATGGATAGCCGTGTGGGCCGCGGTGACCGCGGCCGCCGTCCTCGCCGCGCCGCAGGCCAGGGCCGGGCAGGAGGAGCAGTTCACCCCCGAGTACAAGGCGACGCGGAGCGCGCCCGATCCCAAGCACACGCCGAAGATCGCGGCGCCGTCCACCGTCAAGCGAGGGCAGTGGTTCGACGTGACCGTCAGCGTGGGCTCTGCCGGTGACCACCCATCGCTCGGGGAGCACTTCGTGCGCTACATCGCGCTCTACATCAACGACGCGGAGATCTCCCGGGTGTACCTGCACCCGGTCTTCTCCTTCCCCAAGGTCACTTTCACGATCGCCCTCGACGAGGGCGGCGTGCTCAAGGCCCTCGAAGAGCCGACGCACTCGGCGGCCTGGGAGGCCTCCAAGCCCATCAAGGTCACTCCGTGAGGCGGGCTACCTCTTTCCCATTTCCACGGTGACGCCGGTGGTGTCCTTGTCGCCGACGGTTACCTCGCGCGTGACTGTGCCGAGCAGTTCCTGCCAGATCCTGAGCGTGTACTTGCCGGGCGGTAGGTTGTCGAGCGCAAACTCGCCGCTGGGACCCGTCACGGCGTAGAAGGGGTGTTCCGCGACCACCGCCCACGCCCGCATCCAGGTGTGGAGGTCGCAGTCGACCCTCACCGTCTCGGGCTTCTTGAACACGACCGGGATCGTCCGCCCCTTCGGCTGGGTCCGGTTGAACGTCGGGTTCTCCGTGCTGACACTGTGGAGGTTGTGGAGGAGGCGGTCGCTGTTGAGGAACTCGACCGTGCCGCCGACAGGGACGACCACGACCCTCGGCACGTAGAGGCACTGCTGCTGGTCCATCTGGACGGGCTTCGCCTTGGGCTCCCACTTGGCCCCCGTCGGAGGGGTCTGGACGGACACGACCGCCCAGCGAACGCCCCGGTTCGGCCCGACGATCAGCTCGTCGCTCTCATGACTCTTGCCACACACGTACTGGTCGATGTTGATGGGAATCTGCTTCCGATCGGGCGCGGGCCCCGCGTTGAGGACAACGCCGCGGATTGATGCCGCCCGGGCGGCACCGGCGAGGAGCAGGCAGCCCGTCACCGCGACCGCGACGATCCATAGGACTCGGCCGGCGGGGCCTTTCATGAGCGTCTCCCTGTGAAAAGGACTACCGGGTCCACTTGAGCCCGTACCCGTGCGGCTCGTAGCCTTCGAGGTACCGGAGCAGCGCGTCCACGTTGGGAGCAGGATACCAGAGGTCGAGGAACTCCGGTTTGATGAAGCCCTCGTCTATCCCCCGCTGGAACTGGGCCCCGAGCGGATCGAAGAAGCCGTGGAGGTCCAGCACGGCCACGGGCTTGCGATGGTAGCCGAGCTGCTTGAGAGTCAGCGCCTCCAGCACCTCCTCCATCGTGCCGAGCCCTCCGGGCAGCGCCACGAAGGCATCGCCCCGCTCGTCCATGATCGCCTTCCGGTCCCTCAAGCCGTCCGTGACGACCAGCTCGCTGACCTGCGTCTCCCCCACGCCCAGGTCGAGCAGCGCGCGCGGGATGACCCCGGTGACATGGCCGCCATGGCCGAGCGCCGCGCGCGCCAGCGCGCCCATGAGCCCGACGCCCCCGCCGCCGTAGATGAGCCCCCACTTCCGCTTCGCGAGCTTCTCGCCCAGCTCCACCGCGGCGGCGAAGTATTTCGGATCCACCGCGTCGCTCGAGCCGCAGAATACCGTGACGGAGCCGATCACCCGCGAAGGCTCCAGAGCCAGCCGACCGCGCCCGCCGCCAGCACCAGCCACACCGTGTCGACCTTGAAGCGCCACAGGATGCCAACCGACGCCAGCCCGACGATGGCCGTGAACGGCGAGAGCACCGCGCTCCGGGCCAGCGGGATCGTCGCCGCCACGATGGCGCCGACCACCGAGGCGTTCACGCCGGCCAGGAAGCTCTTCATCCACGACAGGTGCCTGAAGCGGTTCATGAGCGGCACCGCGACCAGGACCACGGCGAAGGCCGGCCCGAAGACGCCGAGCGCCGCCACGATGGAGCCGAGCAGGCCGCCCGTCTGGTAGCCGACGAAGACCGAGACGTTGACGATGGGGCCGGGCGTCATCTGGCCGAGGGCCAGCCCGTCGAGGAAGACGCGGTCCGACATCCAGCCGAATCGCTGGACGGCCTCGCCGCGCACCACCGGGATGATGACGTAGCCGCCGCCGTAGACGAGCGCGCCCATCTTGATCCACAGCCAGGCCAGGCGCGCGTAGACCTCGGGCGCGGCCGTCACCAGCGCGGGCATGGCCCACGCCCGGGCCGTCACGCTTCCGGCGGCGAGCCTTCGGAGGACCACGGCCGCCGCGCCGCACAGGACCAGGGTGAGCGCCGTGTCCATGCGGAGCCACGCCGTCAGCACGAAGCCCGCCGCGCACAGCAGCGCCATATCCGCCCGCGTCACCGCGGAGCGCCCGAGCCGCCACGCTGAGAAGAGGATGACCGCGACGACGGCGGGTGCGATCCCGGCAAAGACCGGGCCCAGGACCGGCAGCGCGCCCCAGCGCTCGTACAGGAGCGTGAAGGCGAGCATCACGAAGAAGCCGGGGAGGACGAAGGCGGCGCCGCCGACCAGGGCTCCGACGAGCCCGCCCCGGGCGTGACAGATGAGCACGCCCAGCTGGGTCGAGGCCGGCCCCGGCAGCATCTGGCACAGCGCCAGGCCGTCGAGAAAGTCCTGCTTGGAGAGCCAGCGGCGGCGCTCGACGACCTCGGTCTCCATCATGGCGATGTGGACGAGCGGCCCGCCGAAGCCGGCGAAGCCGAGCCGCAGGAAGAGGCGCACGAGAGGGCCCAAGTGGCTCGGGGCGCTCATGCTGAACCGCCGGTGCCGCGCGCGGTGTTCCCGCCGGCGATTGTCGCATTGCGGCGGAGCCCCGCGGGCTTGGCGCGCAGCAGCGCGGTTCCAGCGAAGCGCGCGCGGATCTCCTCATCGCTCATGCCGGCGATCAGCCCGGCCCCCGGGTACGGCGCCGACGGCAGAAAGGCGCCCTCGCGAGTCACGGGCGACTTCCGATTCCACGGGCAGACGTCCTGGCAGACGTCGCAACCGAACTCCCACCGGCCGAGCTCGCCCTCGAGCGCAGGGGCGATGGGGCCGCGGTGCTCGATCGTGAGGTACGAAATGCAGCGCCGCGCGTCGAGGACATACGGCGCGACGAACGCCCCGGTCGGGCAGGCGTCGAGACAGGCGCGGCAGGAGCCGCAGCGGTCGGGAAGCGCCTCGTCGAAGTCCAGCACGGCCGTCGTCAGAAGCACCCCGATCAGGAACCACGAGCCCAGGTCCGGGTGGAGCAGCATGGTGTTCTTCCCGACCCAGCCCAGCCCAGCCCGAGCGGCGAGATCCCGCTCGAGGACGGGGCCCGTGTCGACGTATCCCCTGCTGAGGGCGCCGCCGGCCTCCGCCAGATGGGCGCCGAGCGCGGCAAGCCGGGGCGTCATCAGGTCGTGGTAGTCGCGTCCCCACGCGTAGCGGGCCACGGGCGCCCACGACGGATCGGGCGCGGGCTCGCCCTGGTAGTAGTTGAGCGCCACGCAGACCACCGAGCGGGCGGCCGGGAGGACGCGCGCGGGCTCCAGGCGCTCGCCGAGGCGGCGCTCGAGGTAGCCCATCGTGCCGGCATACCCGGCCTCGAGCCAGCGCCGAAGCGCGTCCCCGTGCTCCGGCGCCGAGGCCGGCCCTACCGCGACGCGGTCGAAACCCAGCTCGAGGGCCCGCCCCTTGACCGATTCGGTCAGCGTGACGGACGCGAGCGTCACGACCGGCGGGCCTTGACGATGAGATGCGCGCGCGTCAGGGTGCGGCCGCCCTCCTCGAGAAACGCGAGGTACCGGAACCAGCGCCCGTCCGCCCGCCACTTGTCCTCGAGACCGACCGCCGCGGCGAGCCCCGCCTCGACCGAGGCGAAGCGCGTCACCTCGCGCTCGACCTCCACCGCCTCCGGGGCGAAGCCGTGGAAGCGGAGCGCCCGCTCCATCCGCGACTCGTCATAGGCGAAGCGCGAGACCCTGCCGGTCTCCTTCCACTGCTCGACGTGGATTGCCACCATCGCGAGGCACTGCCCGCGCGCGAGCGCCCGGCCGGCGCGCTCGATGATCGCGTCCGACACGCAAAGATGCGCCGTCACCAGGTCCGGCTGCCAGCGGTCGTACTCCTCCCGCTCGACGTCGACCTCGTGGAACTCCACATTTGACACGCGTATGGCACCGGCAAGCCGCCGTGCTTCCTGGATCGCCGCGGGGTCGCGGTCGAGGCCGCTTACGTGCTTGACCCGAGGGGAGAGCCACAGCGTGAGGCGCCCGGTGCCGCAGCCGACGTCAAGAACCCGGAGTGCCTCGAGCCCCTCGGCGGCGAGGAGCGCCAGGAAGCGCGGCGAGAGCGACACGCTATTCCGCCTTGAAGTACTTGGCTTCCGGGTGGTGGAAGACGAGCGCCGAGACGGACGCCTCCGGGTCCATCATGAACCCTTCGGTCAGGGCGAGCCCGATCTGCGCCGGCTCCAGCAGGTCGAAGAGGGTGCGCTGATCCGCGAGGTTCGGGCAGGCCGGATAGCCGAAGGAGACACGAAGACCGCGGTAGCGCGCCTTGAGCTTGTCCTCGAGGGTCATGCCGGGCGGATCGGGGAAGCCCCACTGGGTGCGCAGGCGCGCGTGGAGCATCTCGGCAAGCGCCTCGGCCAGCTCGATGGCGAGGGCCTGGAGGGCGTGGGAGCGCAAGTACTCGCCTTCCTCTTTCCACCGGTTGGCCAGCTGCCTCACCCCTGCTCCGCATGTGACCGCGAAGAGCGCAACGTAGTCCGGCTCGCCCGAGGCGGCGTCGCGCACGTAGTCGGCGAGGCAGAGCCGCTCGCCGCCGCGCTGGCGCGGGAAGTGGAAGCGCGCGGCCTCCCGCCCGTCGCGGTAGAGGATCAGGTCGTCGCCCGACGACCGGGCCTCGAAGAACCGGTAGAGTGCGTTGGCCTCGATCCACCCTCTCCCGGCGGCCTCGCGCTCGAGCCTCTCGATCATCGTGTTGATCTCCAGGGTCTTGGGATCGCCCTCCGCCAGCAGGCGCGCCACGGAGCCTTTCACCCCCAGGTGCTTGCCCAGCAGCATCTGGAGGTTGAGGTACGGGTAGAGGTGGGCGAGCGGCACGCGCCGCAGCACGTGGAGATCGAAGTCGGGCGGCTTCGGCACCTGATCGATCCGTGACACGGCCGAGCGCGCCGCTGCGGGCGCCGCTCTCGCCGCGGGTGCCACCTCCGCCGCCGCCGCCGCGCCCGCGCGCAACGCCTCCTGCTCAGCCCGCAGCCGCTCGAGCGCCGCCTCGCGCGTGGTCGCGGCGAAAAGCCGGTTGGCGAGGTCGAGACCGTCCATGGCGTCCTTGGCGTAGAGCGTCGGCCCGCCGTATTCGACCGCGATGCGCGTGGCGGTGAACCTGCGTGTCAGCGCCGCGCCGCCGACGAAGAGTGGGATCTCTATCCCCGCCGCGCGCAGGTCCTGCGCCGTCGTCACCATCTGCTGGGCGGACTTGACGAGCAGCCCGGACAGCCCGAAAGCGTCCGGCTTGTGCTGGTGGTAGGCCGAGATCAGGTCCTCTGGGGGCACCTTGATGCCGAGGTTGATGATCCGGTAGCCGTTGTTCTTCAGCACGATCTCGACCAGATTCTTGCCGATGTCGTGGACGTCGCCCTTGACCGTCGCGAGGACGAGGGTCGCCCGCGTCGCGCTCTCGTCCTTCTCCATGAGGGGCTCGAGGTGCGCGACCGCCGCCTTCATGGCTTCGGCCGACTGAAGCACCTCGGCGACGATGAGCTGGTTGTCGTTGAAGAGGCGCCCCACCTCCTCCATACCCTTCATGAGCGGCCCGTTGATGATGGCGAGCGGAGCGGCTTCCTCGAGCTTGAGCGCGAGATCGTCGAGCAGGCCGTCCTTGGAGCCTTCGACAATGTAGCGAGCCAGTCTCTCGTCGAGAGGCAGCGCCGCGACCGCCCTGGCCTCCTTCTTCCTGCCGCGGAAATGCGCGGCGAAGGCGCCGACGGGGTCGGGACTGCGCCAGTAGATCAGGTCCTCGGCCAGGCGGCGCTCCTCCTCGGGAATCGAGGCGTAGCGCTCGAGTCTCTCGGTGTTCACGATGGCGTAGTCGAGCCCGGCCTTGGTGCAGTGGTAGAGGAAGACGGCGTTCAGCACCTCGCGCCCCGCCGGCGGCAAGCCGAAGGACACGTTGGAGATGCCGAGGATCGTCTTCGATTCGGGGAAGCGCGCCTTGATGGCGCGGATGCCCTCGATGGTCTCGACCGCGGAGCCGATGTAGCTCGCGTCGCCCGTGCCGACGGGGAATACCAGCGCATCGAAGATGAGGTCACGAGCGGGCAGCCCGTACGTCTCCGTGAGCAGCGAGTGAGAGCGCTCGGCCACGGCGAGCTTCCTGGCGCGCGTGACGGCCATGCCCTGCTGCTTGTCCTCGTCAATGCAGCCCACGACAACGGCACCGCCATACGTCCTGAGCAGGGGCACGACCCGGTCGAAGCGCTCGAGACCGTCCTCGAGGTTGATCGAGTTGACGATGGCCTTGCCCTGGCAGGCCATGAGCGCGCTCTCGATGACGGCCGCGTCGGTCGAGTCGATCATGAGCGGGACCTTGACCATGCGGGTGACGCGGGCCATGAAGCGGTCCATGTCGGCGAGCTCGTCGCGGTCCGGGTTGGCGAGGCAGACGTCGAGCACCTGCGCCCCTCCCTTGACCTGGGCGCGGCCGACCTCGGCCGCCTCCTCGAACTTGTCCGCGACGATCAGGTCCTTGAACTTCCGCGAGCCGATGACATTGGTCCGCTCCCCGACCAGCAGAGGGCGGTTGTCGTCGGCCGGATAGACCGCCTCGATGCCACTGACGACGGCGGCGCGGGAGGCGGCGGGGCGGCGTGGCACGCGACCCTCGGCGATACGGGCCAGCGCCGCGGTGTGCGCCGGCGTGGTCCCGCAGCAGCCGCCGATGGCATTGACCCAGCCTTCTTCGACGAAGCGCCGCATCTTGACCGCCAGGCTCTCGGCCGTCTCCTCGTAGCGGCCGCGCTCGTCCGGCAACCCGGCATTGGGATAGGCGGTGACAAAGCACGTCGCCATCTCGCTCAGCGAGCGCAGATGGTCCGTCATGAACTCGGGCCCCGTGGCGCAGTTGAGCCCGATCGAGAAAAGGCCGAGGTGCTCGAGGGAGGCGTAGAGCGCGTCCACCCCCTGCCCCGCCAGCATCGTGCCCATGGGCTCGATCGTGCCGCTGACCATGAGCGGCAACGGCCGCCCGGCCTCCGCCATGGCGCGCTTGACCCCGATGGCGGCGGCCTTGACGTTCAGCGTGTCCTGGCAGGTCTCGAGGAGGAGCGCATCCACGCCGCCTTCGATCAGCGCGCGCGCCTGGAGGTAGTACGCGTCGAGCACCTGCTCGAAGGTCACGCCCCCCGTCACGGTGATGGTCCGCGTTCCAGGGCCCATGGCGCCGAGGGCGAAGCGCGGGCGCTCGAGAGTGGTCCGGCTGTCGGCGGCCTGGCGAGCCAGCCGGGCCCCGGCCAGGGCGATCTCGTGGCTGCGCTCGGCAAGGCCATATTCGGCGAGCACATAGGGGGCACATCCGAAGGAATTGGGCGAGATGAGATCGGCGCCGGCGTCGAGGTAGGCCTCGTGGATCGCCCGGATGACATCGGGGCGCGTGAGGTTGAGGTGCTCATTGCACCCCTCGAGAGCCGGCCCGCCGAAATCGGCCGCGCTGAGGTCCCGCGCCTGGATCATGGTGCCCATGGCGCCGTCCATGACCAGGATGCGGCGCTCGAAAACCTGGGCGAGCTTCGATCCGGCGTCGCTCATGCGCTCATTCTAGCGCAGGGGCACCGAAACCCGCAGGGAGGCGCGGATAGCTCTCAGCCTGTCGCGGCGCCTCGGAGGCGTAAGCGTCCCCGCTCGGTAGATAGGTGGCAATGAACAACGGTGGCTTAAACTTCTGCCACACTGATGTCAGCAGACTGCTCCCCACCTCGATCAGACAGGAGGCGACGCCGATGTCGGACAGAGCGCCCGGTTCCGAAAGCAGTTACGAGACACTTCGCCTGGAGCGGCGGGGGGCGGTCGACTGGCTCACCCTCGATCGGCCCCGGCGGCTCAACGCGATGGACGGCCCCATGTGCGACGAGCTGCAGGACTACTTCGGCGGACTCGCCACGCGGCACTCGACGCGGGTCGTCGTCCTGCGCGGCGCCGGCCGCGCGTTCTGCTCAGGCTTCGACCTCAAGGCGCCCCAGGATGTGTCGGCCGGTCCCGCC
>Ga0326597_10000757_pt1 | contig 55392 bp, 52 predicted proteins | sample RVTome_12_FD_203789 | JGI IMG/M metagenome (GOLD analysis project Ga0326597, IMG submission 203789) | Soil microbial communities from uranium-contaminated site in the Upper Colorado River Basin, Wyoming, United States - RVT100D185 | ecosystem: Environmental > Terrestrial > Soil > Contaminated >... | reverse complement strand
TCTCTTCGAGATGCCGGGCGGCCAGACTCACGGTCTGGTGGCAGACGGGTCAGACCGCGGTGAGAACCGCCACGTCCACGCGGTCCTCCCGCATCTGCTTCAGGATCTCCGGCGCGTCGATGGTCAGCGTCTTGCGATGGCTGTACTCGGAGTAGATCATCTGGAAGCGGGGCGCCACGGCGCCGACCTTCCCCTCAGCGACGAAGCGGTGGAGGTGGGTCAGGGGGAGGTAGCTGTCCACGTCGTCGAGCGTGGTGGCGTAGCGATCGTACGCCTCTTTGCGGCTGCACAGGTCTTCGACGGGGATGCCTGTCGGCAGCGCGTACACGAGCCGCCTGGGGTCGTCGGGTTCGGCCTCGACGCCCCGGCGTGCCATCTCGCTGGTCGTCAACACGCCCACGCGGCACTGGGAGAGCGGCTTGCCGACCGAGGCGAAGGGCGTGAACGGGATGGAGTCGAAGTGCGCCCACCCGTAGGGCTTGGCGTAGCCCTCAGCCTCGTAGTAGGCCCGTGTCCTGTCGATGTATCGGACGTGGCTTGCAGTTTCGCGGCTCATTGCCCCCTCCTCGCTGGAGACCTGACCGGCACACGCGCAAGACGCGCCCCTGCCCCGGGAGCGCGAATCCCTGGCTTGGCACGATTTTACCCCGCCCGCCCGACGCTTCACCATAGTGCAGGCGAACCAGGCCGCGCTCATCGCGCCATGAGCAGTCCGGCTATGGCCGCGAGACCGCCGACGACGGAGAGCACGAACCCGATCTCCCCAGCCGGTTCCAGAGCCTGGTCCGACGCTGCTCGGCGTCGGTCAAATGGACGTGCAGGTCCGAGGGAGACAGCCACCACTTCCGCGGCACCGCGATCTTCGAGGGCGGGGCGCTATGGCGCCGCCGGCCCCACGAGAGCACGGAGACGCGGCTTCACGGCGAGCCAGGCGCGGCCCATGTACATGCACAGGACGATCAGCGCGATCGTTGCTGACCAGTAGGCGATCCAGTTGTTGAAGCGGAGCCCGAGCGCCCGGTGGACGATCGTCTCCTCGATCACCTGGTGGGCAAAGTAGAGGACAAGGGCCGTCCGGCCGAGGATCACGAGCCACCGCAGCTCCCAGCGCCGCACCTCCATGAGCCAGTAGCAGAGGGCGAGCAGCCATGCGGTGCCCGCGACGATCAGGAATGTCGTCATGCCGCGCGGCGTCCAGTAGTGGTTCAGGCCGAAGTCGCGCCGGAAGCCGAAGCGCGGAGTCGTCGGGATCCACCACTCCCAGACATCGTACGCCACCAGGAAGATCAGGCCTACGACCGCTGCGGTCGCGAAGTACCGCACCTCGGCGTCAGGCCCGAGAGCCCGGGCCTCGAGCCACACCCAGCCCAGGACGAGCCCGATGAGCGCGGCGGCAAGCCACGGCCAGGGCGGAAAGTCGCCGAACACCATGGTGCCCAGTATGGGATGTGCCGCGCACCAGCGGACGAGGGCCGGGCGCGCCCAGCCGAACGAGAGGTAGATGAGCACGGCGATCGCCACCAGGGCCCAGCGCGCCCAGGCCCTGCGCAGCGCGGGCACGAGCGGGCCCAGCAGGATGATACTGAGTCCGATCGTCTGAAGCACTCCGCCGTGCCACACGCGTTCCTCGGGCGGCACGGGTGGCCGGGGCAGCAGGATCAGGTTGAGGAGGTACCCGGCGGCAACGATGCCAATGCCACGCCGGAAGTACTTGCGGAGATCCCTCAGGAGCCCTTCGCTTTCCCTGCGACGGTAGTACGAGATCGGCAGGCAGAAGCCGGCGACGAAAAGGAAGATCGAGGCCGGCAGGATGAGGCTTCCGTAGACCAGATGGTAGCGCGCCCACCCCATGCCCACATCCATCCAGTCGCGCGAGGTGTGGTTGACGACCATGAAGATGAGCGCGACCCCGCGCAGCCCGTCGAGGAAGTGCAACCGGCCCGCTATCAGAGGGCCACGCGGAGCGGCTGGGGTATCGGAGCTACGGCCGGTCACGGTGCGGCTTCGTCACGGTCTCCTCGAGAGCATCGGCTACGCCATGTCGCTTACTGCGACGACCGGCCCAGGGAAGATTCTCATGGCGATCATCCTGCCAGATCAGAAGGAACGGGTCAAAGCAGAGTTGGGGCCGCCAGCCGGTCCTCTCCCGTGAGGGAGAGGGCTACTGGGAGCGGCCGCGGGCGGCGATGTCCCAGACGGCCTCGACGTTCTGGCCGCGCATGACGTAGATCTGGTCGTAGAGGTTGATGGTCGGGTCGCAGTGCGGCGGGAAGAACTCGATCAGCTGGCCGAGGGCGGGCAGCCTCCCCTCCTCCGAAACCGTGAGCCGGCCGTGCTCGTCGCCGGCCCAGGAGTACGTCACGCCCGGGCATTCGACGGCCTCGGGCACGAACGGCTTGTCGGTGGAGAAAGCCTTGAGTCCGCCATCCACCATGGCCATCTCGCGCGTCGGCACGCTGATCACGGTCGTCAGCACGGTCAGCGCCATCTCAAAGTCGTCGTAGTCGCCGCCGCTCTTGCCGCCGATGCGCCGGTAGTCAAGGTCCATCACGCAGTAGGAGCCGCTCTGCAGCTCCGTCAGCCCCTTGAGGTCGCTGTCGATGTTGAACGTGCCGGACGAGCCGCCGCTGACGATCTCGACGGGCAGCCCGTTCTTCTCGAAGAGATCCCGCGTCTTCATGAGGCGGTTCATCCACCGGTGCGAAGTCTTGCGCCGGTTGGCGTAACCCGGGACGTGGGCGCAGTGTCCGGCGTAACCCTGGAGCCCGCGCAGGTTGAGCGTCTTCTCGAGCGTGACCATGCGCCCGACGTGCACCGCCGGCTCACCCGGCTGCGCGCCCGTGCGCCGGCCGCCCACATCCACGTCCACGAGGACGTTCAGCACTTTCCCGGCCCGCGCCATCGCCTGCCCGAGCTCGCGCACGTTGTCCGGGTTGTCCACGACGACCAGCGTCTCGGGCGCGCGCTCGAGCACGCCGAGCAGCCGGCCGACTTTCTCGGGTCCGACGACCTCGGTGGTGATCAGGATATTGCGGATACCCGACTCCGCCATCACCTCGGCCTCGCCCACCTTGGCGCAGCAGATCCCGACAGCGCCCGCGGCGATCTGGCGGCGCGCGATCTCCGGGCACTTGTGCGTCTTGGAATGCGGCCGGAGCTTCTTGCCCGCCGTCTTCACCCAGGCCGCCATCTTCGCGACGTTGCGCTCGAACCGGTCGAGGTCGAGCAGGAGCGCGGGCGTGGGAATCTCGGCTCGCGTCATGATGTGGCGAGCATACCACGGCCCGTTGTATCATCTGTGCCGTGACGATGCCGACGCTCACGCATCCCGGTGTAATGGACTGGTCGGGGGAAAACCCCGGCATGTATCTCAAGGAGAGAGCCGACGGTCCCTTCGTCACGCTCGTCTCCTTCTTCCGCGTCGTCGCCTCGCCCCACGGCCGGGGCCACGCGCTGGTGCTGCTCGAGGCGCCGCTGCTCGACCGGAGCCTGCCCGAGGCGCTCAACGTCTGCGTCACGGACAATGACGCGCTGGCGCGCTACCTCGTCACCGACTTCGTCGCCTACTTCGGCGCCTTCAAGGAAGCCCCGGCGCTCCAGCACATGGATTACGTGCCCCTCGAGGGCGTCGCCGCGTCGGGTGACACGCGCTCGTCCTACATGGAGTGGGTCAAGGGCCCTGGCGTGGAGGCCTCGCTCTCCTGGGAGAACCTCGGCGAGCCGTTCATGGTCAATATCCCGAAGGAGAAGTCCGCGACGGGCAAGCATGCGCTCCACAGTCTCTTCGTTGACGCGCGCAGCGTGACGGCCACGGTCAACGGCCGCACGCTGAAGGGCCGCCCCTTCCCGCGCGAGTTCGCGGGGCGGCAGAGCAGCACGGCCTTCCTCGCCTACTCGGAGACCTGGCTCAAGCTCTGATGCCCGGGCGCCGAGAAGGGTCCGTCTGCTTCGTTGGCGCCCTCGGCCGCACGCTCAACGTACAGAGAGTACGCCTCGCGTGCGGCCGTCGGGCGCCGCCTCGCATCTGGACCCTTCTCGGCGCCCGGCCGCTGAGGGGCCCTTATCGGCGGCCGGCTCTAGCCGAGGCTCACTTCGTTGGAGAGCTCGTTCTTGTCGCCGGGCCGGCGGGGGAAGTGGCGGCCGAGCTCCCTGCTCACCTCCGCGATGGCGTGGATGAGGCCGTCGCGCGGCTGCTGCTGCCTCATGCGGCCGCGGACGGCGGCGACCAGTCCCCGCCAATAGGCCTCGCCCACGCGTTCGTGGATGCCTCTATCGCCGATGACGGCGAGCTTCCTGTCGGTCACCGAAACGTAGACCAGGACGCCGTTCCGCGCGGCGGTCTTGTGCATGCCGAGTCTCTCGAAGACCTTGATGGTCTGCTGGAGCGCGTCGCCGTCGCACGAATGGTCGAGGTGGACGCGGATCTCCGCTGAAGTGAGGCGCTCCGCCTCCGCGATCGCACGCGTGACGGCCTCGAGGTCGTCATCCGAGAGAATCGCGCGCACCCACTTGGGATGTCGAGCCATCACCAGTCTCCGCTCGCCCCGCCGCCCCCGAAACCTCCGCCCCCGCCCCCGAAGTCTCCGCCCCCGCCGCCACCTCCGCCGCTTCCGCCGCTGCCCCAGCCGCCGCCAGTGAAGATGATAGGGCCGCCCCAGCCGCGCGAACCGCCGGTCCAGCCCTGGCGCCTGATGTGCGAGCTGACGAGCGCCGGCACCACGATGGAGAAGATGCCGCCCACGACGATCAAGAGGAGAATGAGCTGGACGGGGCTCCAGCCGTCCGCCCGGGCGGGCTGTCCCTGCGGCGCCGCCTTGTACGTGCCGGCGATGGCCTGCTCGATCGCGTCGAGCCCGGCCGCGATGCCGTCGGCGATCTTGCCCTCGCGGAAGCGCGGCGCGACGACCTGGCGCAGGATCTGGCTCGAGAGCGCGTCGGTCAGCTTGGCCTCGAGGCCGTAGCCGACCTCGAGGCGCAACTTCCGGTCGTCGACGAAGACCAGGAAGACGACACCGTTGTTGAGGTTCTTCTGGCCCACCCGCCACGCCTGCGCGAGACGAATCGAATAGTCTTCCAGGCTCTCGCCCTGGAGCGAGCGGAAAATGGCGACCACGATCTGGTTGCTGCTTTCCCGCTCGCGCGCCCGGAGCGTGTCCTCGAGTCGCGCGCGCTCGGCGGCGGACAGGACGCCCGCGTAGTCGTTGATCCGGCGGTCGGGCGGCGGCGGGATGGGCAGGGCCGCCGAGGCCGCGCCGGCAAGCACGGCGAGTAGCACCATCACGAGAAGCGGTCGGCCCAAACGCATATGGCCGGCCTCGAGACTCCCCCGACCCCGCCTAGAACTTCACCTTCGGGACCGTCTCGCTGCCTGGCGCCGCCTCGAAGAACGCCTTCTCCTTGAAGCCGGTCGCGCGCGCGACGAGCGCCCCCGGCATCACCTTGATCCTCGTGTTGTAGTCGCGGACCGCCTCGTTGAAGCGCATGCGCTCGACAGTGATGCGGTTCTCCGTCCCCTCGAGCTGGCTCTGGAGCGCCAGGAAGTTCTGGTTGCTCTTGAGCTCGGGGTAGCGCTCGACCGTGACCAGCAGGCGCGAGAGCGCCCCGCCCAGCTGATTCTGGGCGTCCTGGAACTTCTTGAAGCCGGCCGGGTCGTTGAGGAGCTCCGGTGTCGCCTTGATGCTGCCGGCGCTGGCCCGCGCCCGGGTCACCTCCTCGAGCACGGTCTTCTCCTGGGCGGCGAAGCCCTTGACCGTCTCGACGAGGTTGGGGATCAAGTCGGCGCGCCGCTGGTAGACGTTCTGCACCTGCGCCCACTTCTCGTTGACTCCCTGCTCGGCGGTGACGAACCCGTTGTAGACGCCGAAGAGCGAAGCGAACCCGATCACCAGGATCAGGACGATGACGCCCAAGACGATCAGCACGGTTTTCATAGCCCGAGTATACCTCTCCCGCCGCCGCTACAGATCGTTGCCCGAGTAGGACTGGTTGAAGGACTTGTTGCAGAGCGGGAAGTCGGGAACGATGTTCTTGAGGAGGGCGTAGGACAGCGGCCGCCAGTTGAGGAAGGACGGGTCCATGATCTTGACCCGGGAGAGCGCCCCCGAGGCATCCGCCATCACCCAGTGCACGATGGCGCCCCGCCAGCCCTCGACGAAGCTCCACGCGGGCTCGAATGCCGGGAGGGGGCCGAGCGGGGCCGCCAGCCGCCCCGTCGGCATCTTCGCGATAGCCTCACGGATCAGGCGCACCGATTGGCGGGCCTCCTCCACCCGCACGAGGGTGCGCGCCTTGACGTCCCCCGCGGCGAACACGGGGACGCTGAAGGTGAGGTCACCGTACGCGGCGAAGGGGTGATCACGCCTCACGTCGGCGTCGATGCCCGAAGCGCGGGCGACATACCCCAGGACCCCATGGTCCCGCGCCGTGCGCGTCGTCAGTCGACCCGTCCCGTCCAGGCGGTCCAGGACGAGCGTGTTCGCCAGGCTCAGCGCCACGATGTCCTCGAAGTCCTCGAGCGCCGCTCCGACCTCGCACGCCAGATCGAGATCGGCGGGCAGGTCCCGGCCCACGCCGCCAGGGACGACACCGCCGCGCAACAGCCGGTTGCCCGTGAGACGCTTGTTGAGCCGCAGCAGGCGCTCGCGGATCCGGAAGCAGTGGGAGTGGGCGACCGCGTAGCCCGTGTCGTTGGCGATCATGCCGAAGTCGCCCACGTGGTTGTAGAGCCGCTCCATCTCGAGGAGCACCACGCGGAGATAGCGCGCTCGGTCCGGCACGCCGGTCCCGGCGGCGGCCTCCAGCGCCTGGCAATACGCCAGCGCGTGGCCCACGGTGGTGTCGCCGGAGACGCGCTCGGCCAGCTCGACGCCCGCCGCGGGCTGCCGGCCCTCGAAGAGCTTCTCGGTGCCCTTGTGGGTGAAGTACAGGCGCGACTTCATGTCGATGATGGTCTCGCCCACCACGCTGAAGCGGAAGTGCCCCGGTTCGATCACGCCGGCATGCACCGGGCCCACCGGGATCTCGTACACGCCCTCCCCGCCCACCTCGGTGAACGGGAAAGCGCGCCCGTCATCGGTGAACTCGCGCGGCGCCGCGTCCTTCCGCAGCGGGAAGTAGTCGGCCGGCCAGAAGGCATGGCGCACGAGCGGGCGCGGGTCGGGATGGCCTTCGGCAACGATCCCGAAGAGGTCGTAGACTTCCCGCTCGAAGCGCGAGGCGGGGTAGTGGAGCGTGGCCAGCGATGTAATTGCCGGGGCCTCCGCGGGCGCGCCGGCGGTGGCGTGGAGGAACCAGTCCTCCCGTTCGGGCCCGAAGAGGTAGTGGACCTCGAAAACCCCTCGGTCCGCGCGCCGGTCGGCAGCGGCCATGAAGACCAGCTCGGCGCCAAACCCTGCGCGGAGGAGCTCCGCCAACTCGGGGACGGCGGGAGCGCGGACCGAGCAGTGGAGCTCGTTGCCCCGCACCACGCGCACGTCGGTCACACGATCGGTGAGCCTCTCGGCGAGCGCCGTCTTGAGCTGCGGCAGGCGCGTCATGACCCGGCGATCTCCACGATCCGCGTCAGCAGCGCCCGGAGCGGCGCCGGCAGCGTAAGCCCGAGAACAACGAGGGCCGCCACGCAGAGGCCGAGCGGCACCAGCGGCCACGCGCTCCCCTCGCCCACGGTCACACCCGCAGCGGGCGCGCCGTAGAGCATTCGGTTCAGGTGGCCGATCATCGAGACGAACGCCACCGAGAGCAGCGCCAGGACGAGCCCCATCAGCCACGGGCGTCCCGCGGCGAAGCCCGCTCGGAAGAGCGCGAACTCGGAGATGAACAGGCCGAAGGGCGGCAGCCCGATGACGGCCAGCACGCCCGCCGCGAAGAGCCCGCCTGTCCACGGCATCGCCGTGAGGAGGCCCGATACGCCGCTGATCTCGGTCGTCCGGTATCGATGGAGCACCCGTCCGGCAAGAAAGAACATCGTCGATTTCGCCAGCGTGTGGTTGAGCAGGTGCAGCATCGCGGCGAACGTTCCGAGGGGTCCCAGCGCCAGTCCGACACAGATCAAGCCGGTGTGCTCGATGCTCGAGTACGCCAGCATGCGCTTGTAGTTGCGCTGGATCACCAGGCTGAACGCGCCGATCGCCACCGAGAGGACTCCCATCGCGATGAACAGATCGTCCGTGAACTTCGTCCCGACCGCCGCGTTCACCACGGCCTCCCATCGGATCACCGCGTACAACGCCACCGCGAGCAGCACGCCCGACATCATCGCGGACAAGGGCGCGGGCGCCTCCGAATGGGCATCCGGCAGCCACGTGTGCATGGGAGCGAGGCCCGCCTTCGTGCCGTATCCGACGAGGATGAAGACGAACGCGAGCTGGATCACCTGCGGGTGAAGGCGTGACGCCGAGGCCATCAGCACCGTCCAGTTCAGCGCCGCCTCCCGGTGACCGGCCAGGTTGACGAAGTCGAAGTAGCCCAGCACCGTTCCGCCGAAGGCCAGCGCGATCCCAACGGAGCCGATCAGAATGTACTTCCACGACGCCTCGACGGAAGCCTTCGTCACGTGCAGCGGAATCAACATCGCCGATGTAATCGTGGTCGCCTCGATTGCGATCCACATGAATCCGACGTTGTTCGAGACCACCGCGAACAGCATCATGAACGTGAACAAATTGCCGAAGATGCGAAAGCGCCGGGCCTGGGCGCCGTCGTAACCGTCGTCACCGCCCATCCCCGGTCCGAGCCACGCGGCCAGCGCGCCCACCAGGCTGACGCACAGCGCGAGCAGGGTCGAAAGCGCGTCGGCCCGCAGGAACTCCCCCGGGCCCGAGGTCAGCACGTCCCCCGCCAGGATGTGGCGCCACAGCACCACCGCCGCCCCCAGGGAGAGGACGGACAGCAGGGCATTCGTCCATCCAATGAAGCGCCGATAGGGCTTCACCGCCGCGGCCAGCAGCGCCCCGAGGAGAGGCGGACCAAGGAGCATCGCGAATGTGTTCACGTTCCCTCAGTGCCTCAGGCGATTGAGCTGTTCCACGTCGATACTCTCGAAGGTCTCGTGGATCTGGTAGATAAAGATCTGCATGACGAGGAAACCCATGAGGACGTCCAGGAACACGCCGAGCTCGACGATCAGCGGGATCCCGTAGGTCCCCAGCACCGCCAGCAGGGCGAGCCCGTTCTCGAGCATCAGAAAGCCGATGACCTGGGTCAGCGCCTTCTTGCGGCTGATTATGACGAAGAGGCTCACGAGCACCAGTCCCATCGCGAGCGGCATGCCCGCCCGCGTCGGCAGCTGGCTGAGCGCGACGAGCGGCCGCGTGATGGCGTAGCCGAACAGCACGAGCAGGCCGGAGATCACCAGCGAGGTCGCCGTGTTCACGTACGGGTCCAGCTCCCGCTCGGCCGCGAACCGGCGCTCCATTCGCCGCAAGAGCCGCGGGATCACCACCGCCTTGAGCAGGAGAAGGGCGACCGCGACCCAGTAGAGCTCGTGGTCGTTGCCGAAGTAGCCCACGATCGCAGTCACCCCCGAGAGCACGACGGACTGCCACGTGAAGGCGCTGATGTAGGCGGTGACACTCCGCCGCCAGAGCAGGATGAGCCCGAAGATCAGCACCAGGCTCGAGCCCATGACGGAGAGTTGGGAAAAGACGCTGTCCATACGCTACCTGAGGAGGAACGACGAGGTGACCGCGAGCAGCGCCAGGACGAAAGAGGCGCTCAGCAGCTCGGGGACACGGAAGAGCCGGAGCTTCGCGATGCGCGTCTCGAACACGGCCACCACGCCCGCCAGGACCACGAGCTTGGCCAGCAGGCTGGCGACGGCGATGGCGAGCGTCGACGGCGTCATGGTCACGGACACGCCCCACGGGACGAAGAGGTTGCCGAGCAGCGAGAAGAAGACCAGCAGCTTGACCGCCGCCGCCCACTCGATGAGGGCGAGGTAGCGTCCGGAGTATTCGAGGACCATCGCCTCGTGGATCATGGTCAGCTCGAGGTGCGTCGCCGGGTTGTCGATCGGGAGGCGCCCGGTCTCGGCGAGGGTCACGATGAAGAGCGCGCCGAACGCGAGCAGGTGGCCGGGGCTCAGGGCCGCCCCCGGATCCGTCATTGTGCGCGCCACGATCTGGCCGAGGTTCGTGGAGCCCGCGCTGAGGGCGAGGGCGAAGATGGCGAGGGCGACGGTGGGCTCGGCAAGAGCAGCCACGGTCATCTCGCGGCTGGCCCCCATCCCCCCGAAAGGCGAGCCCGGATCGAGCCCGGCGAGCGAGAGGAAGAAGGTGCCGAGCAGGAGGAGGTAGACGACAACCAGCAGGTCGCCGACCCCGTCGAACGGGAGCGGCACGGCAAGAATCGGCACGAGGAACGTCACCGCGATCGTGCTCGCAAAAACGATGAACGGCGTGGCCCGGAACAGCCACGACGCGTTGTTCGAGACGACGACCTCCTTCCGGAACAGCTTGCGCAGCTCCCAGTACGGCTGCAAGACGGGCGCGCCGCGCCGGTTCTGCAACCGCGCCTTCATCCAGCGGATCAGTCCCACCAGACCCGGCGCCAGCAGGAGCGCCAGCGCCGCCTGCGCCACCTCGAGCACGTACCCGATCATTTCCACCACCTCGCCACCGTGAGCAGCACCATCAGCGCGACCGCCATGTACACGAGGTAGAGGTGCACAGAACCCCCTTGGAGCCGGCGGACCCACGCGGCCGCCGTGCGGAGGACGTGCACCAGCGGATCGTAGAGGACCCGCTCGAACCACGGGTGAATCTCGCTCCGGTACTCGATCGACTGCACGAAGTACTTCGACTCCGGATGGAAGTCGATGGACAGATCCCGCGACGGGCGATACAACTCGGCGAAGACGCGCCTCAAGGGCTCCGCGAAGGCGGTCGCGGTGTACTCCATGCGCGGTGTCTGGCCGATCCGGCCGCAGCCCCACGTGTCCCCTATCCGCAGCCGGCGGTCGGCCCCCGCGAGCCAGAATCCCAGCGGGACAAGCCCCAGCAGGAGCACGAGCCCGAGCGCCAGGAGAGGTGGGGACATCTCCCCGACGGCGCCGGGGACGCGGAGCGGCAGCCCCAGGGTGAACCCCACGTCGGCCGGCGCGAAGCGCTCGAGGCCGGACAGCGCCGACCCGATCACCCGCACGACGACTGAGGGCGCCAGCCCGAGCGCCGCGCACATGAGCACCAACGAGACCATGCCGGCCTGCATGGACAGCGGGGCCTCGTGCGCGTGCTCGGCCTCGGCCGATCGCGGGATGGCAAGGAACGTGATCCCGAACGCCTTGACGAAGCAGGCCGCGGCAAGCCCGCTCGTGAGCGCGAGCATGGCCACGGCGATCGGCATGATCACCGCGACCTCGGGCTGAGGAATCGCCGACCCGCCGAGCAGGGCCTGGAACACCAGCCATTCGGAGGCGAACCCGTTGAGCGGCGGCAACGCCGAGATCGCGCAGGCTCCGACGAGGAAGAAGAGGGCGGTGCGCGGCATCCGCTTGATCAGCCCGCCCATCTCCTCCATGTTGCGCGTGCCCGTCGCGTGCAGGACCGACCCCGCGCCAAGGAACAGCAGCCCCTTGAAGCACGCGTGGTTGATCGTGTGATACAGGCCGCCGACGATGCCCAGGGTGGCGAGCGTCGTCAGCCCGTAGCTCTGGAACATCAGGCCCGCCCCGATCCCGATGAAGATGATGCCGATGTTCTCGACCGAGTGGAAGGCGAGCAGCCGCTTGAGATCGTGCTCCATCAGGGCGTAGAGCACCCCGAGGAGCGCCGAGACGGTGCCGAGGCCGAGCACGAGGCCGCCCCACCACGCGGGCCCGCCCGCGAGCAGATCGATCGTGACGCGGAGCAACCCGTAGACGCCCATCTTGATCACGACGCCGGACATCAGCGCCGACACGTGGCTCGGGGCGACGGGATGCGCCATCGGCAGCCACACGTGCAGCGGGACGAGACCGGCCTTGGCTCCGAAACCGAGAAGCCCCAGCAAGAAGGCCGCGTCGCGAACCGCGGGGGTCAGCGACGCCGATCGCATCGCCGCGAAGGAGCTCGTCAGCTCGCCCGAGGACAGAAGGAGGAACATCGCCACCAGGGCGGCGAATCCGGCGTGCGTGAACGCGATGTACCAGTGCGCGGAGCGGATAGTCCCGGGCTGGTCATGCTCCGTGAGGACCATGATGTAGAGCGACAGCGACATTGCCTCCCACGCCAGGAGGAAGGTCAGGGCGTTGTCGGCTATCACCTGCACGCTCAATGTCAGCAGGAGGACGTTCAGCAGCGCGCCCAGCAACCGGAGGGAATAGCGTCCCTCGTACGCCGACGAGTAGCCGAATCCGTACACGGCGACCGCGGCACCGACCACGCCGATGACGATGAGGAAGAACGCGCTCAGACCGTCGATGCGAAGCGCGAGGCCGGTCAGAGGAAGGAAGGAAGCGGAGAAGGTCGGCCCCCGTCCGGCGGCGAGGCACACGGCGCCCAGCGCCAGCCCGGCCAGCGCGCCCACGAGCGCGCACCCGGCGACGAGGCCGCGTCCTGCCACTCCACGGAAACCGAGCGCGGCGAGCGCCCCGATCGGGTATGCGGCAAGGATCACGGCGAGCAGAAGATGCTCGAAAGCCATCTCACGCCCCGCGCGCGAGAAGGATTGCCAGGAGCCCCAGCAGCGCAATGACGAGATAGGTCAGGTACACGTGCGCGGAGCCCGACTGGACCGTGCGGGCGCGGTTCGCCCACACATTCACCCATGCGATCACCGGGGCGTAGAGGAAGCGCTCGAACCAGGGCACGACCTCGCTCCGATACTCGATGGACTGGACGAAGTACCTCGATTCCGGATGAAAGTCGATGGAGAGGTCTTGAGTCGGCCGGTACAGCTCGGCAAACACGCGGCGCAGGGGTTCGGCGAACGCGGTCGAGGTGTACTCCATTCGCGCCGTCTGGATCCCACGGCCGCATCCCCACGTCTCACCCACGCGGAGCCGCCGGCCCGCACCGAGGATCCGAACCCCCAGCCACACTCCGGCGATCGCAACGACGAGCCCCAGGGCGACGAGCGGCGGCGACATCCGCGCGAACCCTCCGGGTGTGGAGAGCAGAAGACCGCCGCCCAGCCGGGGGGCTGCCGCAGGGAGCCCCGCGTGGCCCGCGAGGACGGCGCCCAGCGCCGCCAGGATGGGCACGGCCGCCAGGCCGAGACCCGCGCACGCGACCGCGAGGATTCCCATCCCGACCCGCATCGACGGCGGCGCCTCGTGAGCGGCCTCGGCCGCATCCGAGCGCGGAATGGCGAGGAAGGTGATCCCGAAGGCCTTCACGAAACCAGCGGCGGCGAGACCTCCGGTAAGCGCGAGGATCCCGACCGCCAGCGTCATGAGCGGCGCCACCAGCGGGGCCGAGCTGACGATCCCGGGCAGGAGCGACTGGAAGAGCAGCCACTCGCTCGCGAATCCGTTCAGCGGGGGCAGCCCGGCGATGGCCAGAGAGCCTGTCAAAAAGCAGAGAGCGGTGCAGGGCAGGCTGCGGATCAAGCCGCCCAGCCGGTTCATATCGCGCGTATGGGTGGCGTGGAGAACGGACCCCGCTCCGAGGAACAGCAGCCCCTTGAACGCGGCGTGGTTCAGCGCGTGGTAGAGCCCTGCGCTCAGGGCGAGCACCGCGGCCGGGACCGCCCCCAGGCTCAGGAAGAGGAAACCGGCGCCGACGCCGATGAAGATGAGGCCGATGTTCTCGACGCTTGAGTACGCGAGAAGCCGTTTGAGATCGTTTTCCATGAGGGCGTAGAGGACGCCGAGCACCGCCGACAGGGCGCCGAGGCCGACCAGCAGCGCCCCCCACCAGGCCGGTCCGCCGCCCAGCAGATCCAGCCCGATCCGGAGGAGCCCGTACACGCCCAGCTTGATCATCACGGCCGACATCAGCGCGGAGACGTGGCTCGGCGCGGCTGGGTGAGCGCGCGGCAGCCACACGTGCAGCGGGATGATCCCCGCCTTGGACCCGAACCCGAGGAGCGCCAGGCAGAACACGGTATTGCGCGTCGCCGGCGGGAGCGCGGCCGCCGCCGCGCGCAGGTCGCCGAAGGCGGTCGTGCTCGCGCCCGCCGCGAGAAGCAGGAAAGCGGCGAGCACCAGTGCCAGCCCGCCGTGCGTCATGGCCAGGTACCAGCCGCCGGCGAGAACCGTACCTGGCTCGTCCGCCTCCGTCATCACAAGGAAGTAGGACGTGAGAGACATGGCTTCCCACATCAAGAGAAAGGTCAGCACATTGTCGGCACACGGAACCAGGCTCATGGCGAGGAGGAAGAGATTCAGCGTGGCTCCGAGGAACCGCAGCGAGTAGCGACCCTCATAGGCCGCGGAATAGCCGGCGCCATAGATGCCGCACGGAATGGCGACGAGTCCGATGAGAGCCAGGAAGAACGCGCCCAGCGCATCGAGGCGAAAGGCGAGGCCGTCCGCGATCGAGAGGAGCCCAGGCGCCTCGAGGAGGAAGGGCGCCCCGCTGGCGAAAACCGTGAGCGCGAGAACGAGCCCCGCTCCCCCGCCTGCCACCGCACCCGTCGCGGCCCAGCGGCGCGCGGCGGCGCCGTCCGGAGCTAGAAGCGCGCCGGCCGCGCCGAATGCGTAACCGGCGAGCATGAGGAAGAACAACAGGAGGATCATCGGCGGCCGATCGCGGCGAGGATGCCCCGCAGGATATCGGCCGGCTCCGGCGGGCATCCATCGACGAAAGCGTCGACCGGGATGATCTGGTCCACGCTGCCCGCCACGGCGTAGCTGCCCTTGAAGACCCCGCAGGTCCGTGCGCAGTCCCCCACCGCCACCACCAGCTTCGGCGCCGGTGTCGCTTCGTAGGTCTTCACCAGCGGCACCACCATGTTGCGCGTCACCGGGCCCGTCACCAGGAGCATGTCCGCATGCCGCGGCGAGGCCACGAAATGGACGCCGAATCGCTCGCTGTCGTACACGGGGCTCATGAGTCCGGTGATCTCGAGCTCGCAGCCGTTGCACGAGCCGGCGTCCACCTCCCGGATCGCAAGCGCGCGCCCGAACAGCCGCCGGGCCTGCCCATCGACCTCGCGGAGGAGGCGGACGACCTCGTCTCCGCCCGGGAGCAGGGGCTCGGTGGCCAGGCCGATGCGGAGGATCTTGGAGAAAAGACGCATCTACCGGTGCCGCGCCTCCCGTCGCAGGTCGCGGAGCATCGTCTGACTGCCGATCAGGTGGTTGTCGAAGATCCGACGGGCGACCTCGAGCAACCCGCGGAGGGCGGCGTCACGAACGGTGTAACGCACGGCGGTACCCGTCTTGCGGGCGTCGACGATGTTCTTGGCCCTCAGCACGGCGAGCTGCTGGGAGACGGTGGGCTGGTCGACGCCCAGGGCCTTCTGGAGCTCATGAACGCTCCGCTCGCCCGAGACGAGAATCTCGAGGATCCGGATGCGGATCGGGTGCGCAAGGGCCTTGAAAAACTCCGCCTTGAATGCCTGGAGCTGCGCGCCGCGCGCCGGTGGCTTCATGCGATTTAGCTTATATAGTAATATACATAAACTGTCAAGCCGAGGCGTGGAGTCCGGCCAGATTGTGCCCGATCAGGCCGTCAGCTTACTTACTTGAATGGGGAACACCGATTTCGAGTCGCGATGACCTCTGCCGCCAGAACGTGATTCAGTCCACCTCGCGGCCCGCGTCACACTTCGATCAGAAACCTGCGGCGCCTTGACTCATCCCTTGGATTTGCCTTCGTCAATGAGGAATACGATATCGACGTGCTCGTCTTCCGCAGTGCAAGCGAGGAGAAGCGCATTCCCCAGGCTTCGCGCAACTCCGGCGGGCATCAGGAAGCGACCCCCCTTCACGCTTCCCGAGCTCAAATTCTGAAAGCTCAACCTGATATCGGCCCCTGACCGGGCTACTCGACACTCATACCTGGTAATTTCCGTGTGAACGCCGTGCGTCTGATCCTTGACGGTCAATGTCCATCTCATCGCGCGTCCTCTGCCTCCTGTGCGCTCATCTCACGGCTTACGGCGCCCAGCGCCAGCGGGCGACCATTGTTTGACCAGGCAGTTGCCGGGCCACAGATGGCATAACACATGCCCGGCCTCTAGAATCAAGAAATTGGCGCCGTCCGGCTGGGATCGGCACCGACCGCACAGGCCAAGTTCAACTGGAGAGTGTGACCACTCACATTCACGTTCTGTCCGCTTGACCCCGTACTCCTTTCCCGGCTACCTCAGGTTGACCGTGCGCCCGCCCCGTGCTAGAACCGGGGACACTTCAACCGTAGCGCTCTCCAGGACGGCGGGTCTGGTACTGCATTGCGAGCCGCAGGACGTCGTGGGGCTGGGGCCCCACCGTCCGAGGCGAGTTTTCTAGAGGAGGCCCCCATGGATCTGAACTACACGCCCGAGGACATCGCCTTCCGCAAGCACGTGCAGACCTGGCTCGAGCAGAACCTGCCGAAGACGGAAATCCGGACGCTCGAGGAGCGCCGCGCCTGGCACCGCAAGCTCTACGAGGCGGGCTATCTCGGCATGGGCTGGCCCAAGGAGTACGGCGGCGGCGGTGCGCGGCCCATGGAACAGGCAATCGTCGCCGACGAGATGGCGCGGGCCAACGCGCCGGCGCCGACCAACAGCCTGGGCCTCGGCATCGTTGGGCCCACCATCGTCGTCCACGGCACCGACGCGCAGAAGCGCCGCTACCTCAAGAAGATCCTCACGGCCGAGGAGCTGTGGTGCCAGCTCTACTCCGAGCCCAATGCGGGATCGGACCTGGCCGCTCTCAAGACCTCCGCCGTGGACCAGGGCGACCACTTCGTCGTCAACGGTCAAAAGATCTGGACGAGCGGCGGCAAGATCGCCGACTGGGGCCTGCTCCTGGCGCGCACGGACACGAAGGTCGCGAAGCACAAGGGCATCTCCTGCTTTCTCATGAACATGCGGCAGCCGGGCGTGGACGTGCGCCCGCTCAAGCAGATCACGGGCTCGTCCGAGTTCTGCGAGGTCTTCATGACCAACGCCCGCGTCGAGAAGAGCGACCAGATCGGCAAGCTCGGCGAGGGCTGGGCGATCGCGCAGACGACGCTCGGCTATGAGCGCGGCGGCCGGGCGCTGGCGCGAATCACGAACTACGCCTCGCATTTCTCGCGGCTGGTGGGCGCCGCCAAGCGCATGCGCCGCCACGGCAAGCCGCTCATCGAGGATCCCGTGGTGCGCCAGAAGCTCGGGCGCATCTGGTCCGAGATCGAGGTCGAGCGGTACCAGGCCCTGCGCACGCTGACGCTGCTCGAGCGCGGCGAGCACCCGGGCGCCGGCGGCTCCCTGACCAAGCTCTCGTACTCCGAGCTCGAGAAGCGATTCATGGAGCTGGCGCTCGAGATCCTGGGCCCCTACGGCCAGCTGATCGAGGGCGCGCCCGAGGAGTTCCAGCTCGAGGTCGAGACGGCCGTGGCGGAGCAGGGCTCCTGGGCGTACGCGTATCTGTGGTCGCGCGCGGGCACCATCTACGCCGGCTCCTCGGAGATCCAGAAGAACGTCATCGGCGAGCGCATCCTCGGATTGCCGAAAGAAACCCGCGCGGACCGGGTGGGAGGCAAAGCGTGAACTTCTCATTCAGCGACGACCAGATCCTGCTGAAAAACTCCGTCCGCGCGGCGCTCGACGAGCAGTGCAAGCCCGCGCACGTGCGCGCGATGTTCGACGACGCAAGAGGCTATGGCCCGGAGCTCTGGGGTGAGATGGCCAAGCTGGGCTGGCTGGGTCTGCCCTTCCCCGAGGAGCAGGGCGGCGCCGACCTGGGCCTGGTCGAGCTCGCTCTCGTCATCGAGGAGATGGGCCGCGCGGCCTACCCGGGGCCCTTCTTCGCGACCGTCGTGCTGGGCGGCCTTGGCATCATGCTGGGCGGCAGCCCTGCGCAGAAGGACAAGTGGCTCTCCGCCATCGCCTCCGGCAAGGCGCGCGCGACGGCGGCGCTTCTCGAGGAGCACCTCGACTGGGACCCAGCCTCCATCACCGCGACCGCGGCCAAGAGCGGCAGCGGCTGGACTCTCTCGGGCCTCAAGCGCTTCGTGCCCTGGGCGCACGTGGCCGATGTCGTCGTCGTCCCCGCGCGCTCGCCCGAGGGCCTCTCGCTCTTCCTCGTCGACCCCAAGGCCTCCGGCGTCACGCTCAAGCCCATGGTCGGCATCGACCTCGCCAGCCGCTGGTCCGAGATGCGGCTCGACAAGGTCCCGGTGGGCGCCGACGCCCTGCTCGGCCAGGCCGGGACGGCGGGGCCGCTGCTCGATTCGCTCCTGCGCCGCGCGGCCGTGATGTCCTCGGCGGAGATGCTGGGCGCCGCGCGCCGCTGCCTCGACATGAGCGTCGAGTACGCAAAGGTGCGCGAGCAATTCGGCCAGCCCATCGGCTCCTTCCAGGCCGTCCGCCACCGCTGTGCCGAAATGCTGCTCGAGGTCGAGAACGCGCATGCCGCCGTCTACTACGCCGCGTGGGCCTTGACCGCGGGCGCGGAGGACGCCGCGATCGCGTCGTCCATCTGTAAGTCCTACGTCAGCGAGGCGGCGCGCCGGGTCTGCGGTGATTCCATCCAGGTGCACGGCGGCATCGGCTTCACCTGGGAGTACGACCTGCACCTGTACATGAAGCGGGCCAAGGCGCTGGAGCCGCTGTACGGCGACACGGAGTACCATCGGGAGCTGATCGCCCGCCACGTGACGTCGTCCCGGTAATGCCGGAGGCTCGCGGGCCGCTCGACGGTGTCACGGTCGTCGACCTGACGTCGTACATCGCCGGATCCTACAGCGCCATGATGCTCGGCGACCTGGGCGCCCGCGTGATCAAGGTGGAGGGGCTCGAGGGCGACTCCTTCCGCGAGCTGCCGGGCTTCTACGGCTGGAACCGAGGCAAGCGCTCCATCGCCGTCAACCTCAAGGACCCCGACGGGTGCGCCGTCATCCACCGCCTGGCCGACACGGCTGACGTCGTGATGGAGAACATGCGCCCCGGCGTCGTCGAGCGGCTCGGCGTCGACTACGAATCGCTCCGCCCGGTCAACAGCCGCCTGATCTACTGCTCGATCAGCGCCTTCGGTCCAGACGGGCCCGAGCGCGACCGGCCGGGCTACGATCCCGTCTTCCAGGCGCTGGGCGGCGTGATGACCCTCCAGGGCTTCGGCGGCGCGCCGCAGTACGTGCGCATCGCCGTCACCGACTACTACACGGCGGCGCTCGCCTGCCAGGCCGTGCTGGCGGCCCTCTTCGCCCGCGAGCGGACGGGCCAGGGACAGCGGGTGTGGACGTCGCTCCTCCACGGGGCGCTCGCGCTGCAATCGGGCAACTTCGTGGACTGGCCGGGCCGCGAGATCGTCTACCGCGACACGCCGACCTATCGACTCTATCGCGCCGGCGACGGCGAGTGGTTCTTCCTCGCCTGCGGCAACCAGTCCTTCTGGGTCAAGCTCTGCACGGTGCTGGGCAAGCCCGAATGGGCGAGCGATCCGCGCTTCGCTTCCTGGTTCGGGCGGCGGGACAACTCCGACGCGCTCACGCCCCTCATGGAGGAGGCCTTCGCCTCGCGGCCGCGCGACGAGTGGGTGCGCATCCTCTCGGAGGCCGATATCCCGTGCGCGCCGACCCAGCAGCTCCGGAGCTTCATGACCCATCCCGCCGTGGTCCACCACAACATGCTGGTCGAGTACGACCACCCGGAGGTCGGGAAGCTCAAGATGATGGGCCTGCCCCTCCGCTTCTCCGAGACGCCCGGCGCCGACCCGGGACCCCCGCCCATGCTGGGCCAGCACACCGCCGAGATATTGCGTGACGCGGGCTACGCCGACGCGGACATCGCCGATCTCCAGCGCCGCCGCGTCATCACCGGAAAGGACCTCTAGACATGTCCGAGCAGCCCGTCCGTTTCGAAGCGAAGGACGGCGTGGCGACGATCACCCTCGACCGCCCCGACGTGCTCAACGCGATGAACGACCTGATGCGCACGAAGCTCCTCGAGATCTTCACGCGCCTCAGGACCGACGACGGCGTCAAGGTGGTCGTGGTCACGGGCGCGGGCGAGCGCGCCTTCTGCGCGGGCGCCGACATCCGGGAGTTCCTCGAGCCGCCGACGCCGACCCACTTCCGGGAGGCCCGCAAGCGCCTCGACTTCAGGAGCGAGATGGAGCGCTGCTCCCAGCCGATCATCGCCGCCATCCGCGGCTTCGCGCTGGGCGGCGGCCTCGAGCTCGCCCTGGCCTGCGATATCAGGATCGCGGCGGAGGACGCGCAGCTGGGCCTCACCGAGATCAACCTCGCCATCATCCCGGGCGGCGGCGGCACTCAGAGGCTGCCTCGCCTCGTGGGGCGCGGCAAGGCGCTCGAGATGATCCTGACTGGAATGCGCGTGCCGGCCGCCGAGGCGCTCCGCATCGGCCTCGTCGAGCGCGTGGTGCCGGTCGCCGAGCTCATGCCGGCCGCGCAGACCCTCGCCCGCCAGATCGCCGACAGGGCGCCGATCGCGCTCCGCTATGCCAAGGAAGCCGTGGTGGGCGGCCTCGGTCTCCCGCTCGGCGACGGCATCAGGCTCGAGAACGACCTGGCCACGCTTCTGCGCACCACCGAGGACCGCGTCGAAGGCGCCAAGGCTTTCGTCGAGAAGCGCAAGCCCAGGTGGACCGGTCGCTGACGCGGCCACAGTGCTCGATCCATCGACGCCCGCTCGCGTACCGATGGCACGAGAATGTCGCCAAGCTCTGCACCACTCCAAACGAGAGGCGCGTAGGCGACATAAAGGCCATGCCTCGCCGCCGGGAGAGGAATTTGGCCCCGGTTGTCGGCGGACTTGACAGCTGGCCTACCGGAAAAACGTTCCCATTACCTAAGTGGTGGATCTTGCGGCATAAGCTCGCATGAGATCTCGTGCCAGGATCTTGCCTCAGTACCCCGCAGGAGGCCTTTATGATAAAGAAAATCAATACTCTCATATGGTTGGTTGGGCTCTTGGCGACGTTGATGACTGTGCCGAGTGGCCTCGCCGAGGCGATTTCCTGCGACGCGGGCAACACATGCATAGAAGACCTGACCAATACAAACACCACTGGGGTGACGATTGACATTCGAGTAACGGTGGACAATACGGGAGCGACCAGCGTCCTGAACGTCGCATTTCTATCCGATAACATCCAAAACACACCTCTTGGCATCGATCAGTTCGGCTATGCTTCCGCCGTCCTTGCCAGTATCTTGCCTCCCGGTTGGAGCCAGGCCCCTTGCTCCACGACTCCCGCGCCCTGCACGATGGATGGCTTCGGCGATTTGGTGAGCGAGATCGATAACCCCCAGGTACTGACCTTTCCTTTAGCTTTACGCTGGCTTCCCTGGAAACGGCTTTCGGTCCCAATGCGAACGGGGCGGAGTTTGCCGCGCACATCCGGTACAGTGGCGGCTGCTCAGCCTTCGTTTCGGATGGGACCGCGGCCCAAGATCCGAACACGGCCTGCATCCCGGACCAGCAACTGCCGCTCCCGACCCCGGCGCCCGCCACCGTCATCCTGCTCGGGCTCGGAGTGCTCGGGCTGGGGGTGGGCGTCCGGTCCCGCGGGAGGTAGAGAAAAGTTTCCCGGCGTCCCGCCTAGAGAGACCAACGCCCGGGGTCCGAAAGGGCCCCGGGCGGTTTCTTTCCAGGAAATCGCCCAGGCCTCCGGTGGCGGCGGGCCCGCGTCCGAGACGGGCCCGCAGGTCGCTTACGGGCCCTCGCGGTTAGGGGACCGCCACGCCCGGTCCGCTCCCCAACTCGGGGGCAGGTCCTCATTCTAGGCCAGCGCCCCGATCGCCTCCTCCACGGTGCCCTCGACGGCGCCGGCTTCGACCAGCCTCAGGGCCTGGACGAGCTCGGCGAAGAATCCACGCAGGCCGGACGCCATGCGGGGCAGCGTCCAACCCCGAGACCGGATAGCGTTTGATTTTAGTTCGCTGCGGAAGAGCGGGATTCCTGGGGCGCCCGGCCGGTGACGACGACGTTGTCAAGCAGCAGTCCGCCACCGTACCATCGCCGGGACGGGAGGAGGACCCCATGCGCTTTGCGGTGGACACTGGCGGCACATTCACGGATCTCGTGCTGGAGGACGACAAGGGCATCCTCCACATGTTCAAGGCGCCGACGACGCCGGACGATCCCGTTCGCGGCATCCTCGATGGCATCGCCACGGCGGCGCAGAGCTTCGGCGAGGCTCCCGAGGCGCTGCTCGGGCGGGGGGAGCTGTTCATCCACGGCACGACCCATGCGACCAACGCCATCGTCACGGGGACCACGGCCAAGACGGCTCTCCTGACCACGAAGGGCCATCCGGACATGCTCGTGCTGAGAGAAGGGGGGCGGATCGAGCCCTTCAACTTCCGGGTGCCTTTCCCCCGCCCGTACGTCCCGCGCTCCCTGACCTTCGAGATCCCCGGGCGGATCGCCGCGGACGGCGCCATCCTCGAGCCCCTCGACGAGATGGCCGTGCTGGAAGTGATCGGGCGCCTGCGCGAGCGCCAGGTCGAGGCGGTGGGGGTCTGCCTCCTCTGGTCCACCGTGAACCCGGTGCACGAGGACCGCGTGGGCCAGCTCCTCGCCGAGCATCTCCCGGAGGTCCCGCACACGCTCTCGCATGTGCTCAACCCGATCCTCCGGGAATACCGCCGGGCCTCCTCCACCTCCATCGACGCCTCGCTGAAGCCGCTCATGTCGCGCTACCTGGGAGGTCTCTCCCGGCGGCTGCGCGAGGCCGGCTTCCGCGGCCGTCTGCTGATGCTGACCTCCCAGGGTGGCGTGATGGACGCGGAAGACCTGGCGCAGGCACCGATCCATGCCGTCGGCTCGGGGCCGTCGATGGCGCCCATCGCCGGTCGCCACTTCGCCCGCCTCGACGTCAGGGCCGACACGGCCATCGTGGCCGACACCGGCGGCACCACGTATGACGTGAGCCTGGTGCGCCGGGGCTCCATCCCCATGACGCCTGAGACCTGGCTCGGGCAGCGCTACCGGGGGCACATTCTAGGCTTCCCCTCCGTGGATGTCCGGAGCATCGGGGCCGGCGGCGGGAGCATCGCGTGGGTGGACGAGGGCGGCCTCCTCAATGTGGGGCCCATGAGCGCGGGCGCCGTGCCCGGGCCGGCCTCCTACGCCAACGGCGGCAGTCGGCCCACCGTGACGGACGCGGCGCTGGTGCTGGGCCACATCGACCCGGCCTATTTCCTGGGCGGCGCAATGAAGCTCGACGTGGCCCTCGCCGAGGACGCCGTCCGCCGGCACGTGGGCGGACCGCTGGGGCTCGACCTGCACGAGGCCGCGGCGGCCATTGTGCGCGTGGCCACGGAGAACATGGTCGGGGCCATCGAGGAGATCACGATCAACCAGGGGATCGACCCGCGCGGCGCCGTCCTCGTCGGGGGCGGCGGCGCCGCCGGCCTCAACTCGGTGGCCATCGCCCGCCGGCTCGGTTGCACGAAGGTCATCATCCCGGAGCTCGGGGCGGCGCTCTCGGCGGCCGGCGCCATCATGTCTGATCTCCACGCCGGCTATCGCGCGCTCTACTACACCGTCACCGACAACTTCGATGTCGCCGGGGTCAACAGGACGCTCGCGGGGCTCCTGGCCCGGTGCCGGACTTTCCTGGAGGGCCCCGGAACCGGCGCGGCGGAGCACGCGATCGACGTCATCGCCGAGGCCCGCTACCGGCATCAAATCTGGGAGATCGACGTGCCGATCCCCTTCCATCTCTTCGAGCGCGGCGACCAGGTGGCCTGGGTCCGCGAGGCCTTTCATCGCGCCCACGAGGAGATCTTCGGCTTCGGGGATCCCGGCTCGGCGGTGGAATTCGTGGGGTGGCGGGCCACGGTGCGCTGCCGGCTGCGCCGCAGGAGGCTCGGCCGGCTCGCGCGCGAGAAGGGCTACCGGGTGAAGCTGCCGTCCTCCCGCAAGGCGTACTTCGCCGAGACCGGGCTCGTGGAGGCGCGGATCGCGCTCTTCGACACCCTCCACCCCGATCGGCCCCTCAGGGGTCCGGCCATCATCGAATCCCCGTTCACGACGGTAGTCATCGACCCGGGCGCCCGGGTCGTGAGGAAGCGCAGCGGCACCCTGGTGATCACCCCCTGACATGACCTGGCGCCTGCTGCCGGCTACCCGGCCGACGGCCGCCGTCGGCCACCGCTCAGCACTGAGAGAGGAGGACAGGATGCGAGGATCGAGGAAGACCCGGACGGTGCGGCAAAAGGCCGGGGCCCGGGCGCGTTCATCGCGCACGCTGGACCCGGTGACGCTGGCCGTGCTGAACAAGCGCTTCGACTCCATTACCACCAAGATGGCGAATACGCTCCTCAGAACGGGACGGTCCGGGGTCCTCAACCTCGCCAAGGACTTCTCCACCAGCATCGTCACCCGGGACTGCGAGCTCCTCACCGGGGCCGAAACACTGCCCATCCACGTGCTGAGCGGCGCGGACCTCATGGCCCGGTCCATGCTGGAGCTCCATCCCGTCCTCAGGCGGGGCGACGCCTTCCTGCACAACTCGCCCTATCACGGCTGCTCGCACCCGGCCGACCACACCATCCTGGTGCCGGTGATCGACGAGCGGGGCACCCATCACTTCACGGTGTGGGTCAAGGCGCATCAGGCGGACATCGGCAACTCGCTCCCGACAACGTACATGGCCGAGGCGCGGGACGTGTACGAGGAGGGTGCGCTCATCTTCCCCTGCGTCAGGGTCCAGCAGGACTACGTGGACATCCCGGACATCGTGCGCCTGTGCGAGATGCGCATCCGCGTTCCCGGGCAGTGGCGCGGCGATCACCTCGCCATGGTCGGCGCCGCCCGCATCGGGGAACGCGAGGTGCTGGCCATGGCCGCCGAGTTCGGCTGGGAGACGCTCCACGCCTTCACGCGCGCGTGGTTCGACTACAGCGAGCAGCGGATGATCGCCGCCATCCGGCGCATGCCGAGCGGCGAGGCCCGGGCGACCAGCACCCACGACCCGGTGCGCGGGACGCCGCCGGACGGCATCACGATCACCGTCGGCGTGAAGATCGACAGCGACAAGGCGCTGATCGAGGTCGATCTGCGCGACAACCCGGACGCCATGCCGTGCGGCCTCAACCTCAGCGAGGCCTGCGCCCGCACCGCGGCCATGATCGGGATCTTCAACAGCATCCCGGAGTCGGTGCCCACCTGCGCGGGCAGCTTCCGCCGGATCCGCGTGCACATCCGCGAGGGCTCGGTGGCCGGCGGCGGCCGGCACCCCACCAGCATGTCGGTGGCCACGACGAACCTGGCGGACCGCGTCACGAATCCGGTCCAGGTCGCCTTCTCGAAGATCCACGACGGGCTGGGGCTCGGCGAGTGCGGCCCAATCATGGGCGCCTCCATGGCCGTCATCTCGGGCCGGGATCCCCGGAACGGCAACGAGCCGTTCGTCAACCAGATCTTCCTGCTGGACACCGGGGGAGCCGGGGCCGCCGCGGCCGATGCCTGGCTGACCATCTGTCACGCCGGCAACTCGGGCATGTGCTTCATCGACAGCGTGGAGCTGGACGAGCTGCACTTCCCGCTCGTGGTCAAGGAGCGCCGGCTGGTCCAGGATACCGAGGGGGCAGGCCGGACCGTGGGGGCGCCCGCGGGGTACTGCGAGTACGGGCCCGTGGCCGGCGCGAGCCTGGAGGTGGTCTACACCGCCGACGGCGTCCGGAACAGCGCCAGCGGCACCCGCGGAGGGCTGCCGGGCGCGCCCATCCGGAACTACCGGCGGGGCGCCGACGGCGAGCTCCGGGAGCTGCCGGGCATCGCCGCGATCCAGCTCCGCCCCGGCGAGACGGTGGCGAGCTACTGCGCGGGCGGAGGCGGCTATGGCCCGCCCCACGAGCGGCCCGTCCACAAGGTGAAGGAGGACGTCGGGGAAGGGTGGATCACGCGGCAGCGCGCCCACGACGTGTATGGCGTGGTCATCGCCGAGGACGGTAATCCGGATATACGGGCGACGGCGGCTCGGCGCGCTGCCCTCGCCGCCACCGCGACGGCGTGACAGACACCCGAGAGGGAGGACATCGACCCATGAGGCTCAAGGACAAGGTCGCCATCGTCACCGGAGGCTCCCAGGGCATCGGCGAGGCCATCTCTCGCGCCTACGGCCGCGAAGGGGCGAAGGTGGCCGTGGTCAACGCCCGCAGGCCCGAGCTCGGCCAGACGGTGGCCCGGAGGATCCAGGAGGTCGGCGGCACCGCGCGGGCATTCCAGTGCGACGTGTCCCGGCGCGAGCAGGTCCGCAAGCTTGTCGACGACGTCGCCTCCGCCTGGGGCACGGTCGACATCCTCGTCTCCAACGCCGGCATCATGATCAACAAGCCGGTGGAGGAGTACACGGAGGCGGACTGGGACCTCACCGTCGACACCAACCTCAAGGGCGCGTTCATGCTGGCTCAGGCCGTCATCCCCCTGATGAAGGCCAAGCGCTCCGGGAAGATCGTGTTCATGGCGTCGATCGCGGCCACACATGCCTTCCCGAACTCCGTCCCCTACTGCGCGAGCAAGGCCGGCGTGTGGATGATGACCAAGGCCCTCTGCGCCGAGCTGGCGAAGTCCGGCATCAACGTGAACAGCATCTCGCCGGGCAACACCGCGACGCCGCTCAACGAGCACCTGCAGCGCGACCCCGAGTTCGTAAAGCTCATGCAGAGCTACACCCCCACAGGCCGGGCGTACCTCTCCACCGACGAGGTCGCCGGCGCCGCCGTCTTCCTCGCCTCCGAGGAGGCCAGGGCGGTCCACGGGGTGGATCTCATCGTCGACGACGGCTGGTGCGCGATGTAGCGCGCGTAGGAGCAGAGCTCACGCTCGACGAACTCGGGCAGGCCGTCGCCCCCGCCCCGCGCCGAGGCGAGACACGCCCGCAATGTCTTACGGCGAGACCGCTCCCGAAACTCAACCGAAAGGCGAAGCGACCGGCACGTCATCCTCGTCGATCAGCCGGCTATCGGCCGCTGCCGCGCTCAATCGAGCGATGATTGCGGGGCGCTCCTCTCCGTTCTGGAATAGGGCGCAGACGATCCCTTGGGGCTCGTTGGCCGCACGCAGTGCCACGTCGGAATCGTAGTAGACCGGCCCTTTCAGCCATGCGTCGAGCCGTCGTGCCGGTGTGGCTCCGGCCGCTGGGAGGCGGGCCAGGCACTGACCGAGCACGCGTTGTGGGTGATGAAAGGCACGGCGGAAGCCGAAGGCGCGGGCGTACCAGCTCGACCAATGGATGCCGTTGAAATCGCCCGTGAGGTCACCGAAACGCCAGCCCGATCCTCCGGTTGCCCGCCAGCGAGCGACCTCCTCACCGGTGAATTCCGGCGGGCGGGCCAGCGGGGAGGGAGCACCCTGTTCGCCGAACCTGCCGCGGTAGTAAAAGGTGGTCAGGCTCTCCCACGCGAGCGCGTCCTCGGAGCGCACCGCTGTGTACAGGTCGACCTCCGCACCCTTCTCCAGGATGCGCTGTCCTGCGACGCAGGTCTCGAGCTCGAGGCCGTCGTCCGCAAGAATGGGCCGATGCTGGAGCAGGTGGTTGCGAATCTGCAGCGCGCCCCAGATTGGCATCGGGAAGGCGGGGTGCGTCAAGAGGGCCATCTGAAGCCTGAATCCGAATACGTGAGGGAACAGCAGCGGCATGCCCTCGCCAGGCCGGAGCCTGGTGAACTGGAGAAAGCTCGACAGCTCCCGCCGGCCCACCCTGACGTTCTTCCAGACCATCCGGATGGGCGGGAATCCGCGGTTCTCTTCAGGCCCGCTGACGGAAAGAACGCCCGAGCCATGTACGCGATGGTGGAGGGACGCTTCAGGAAGGTCGTGTGCGGACTGTGAGACACGGCCTAACCTCCACGCCCGCAACCGCGCCGACGGCTTCGACGCACTCTGCTCCCGTCATCGGCCGCAGAATAGTCCCGGCCATGAGTGGGCGCAAGGTGTCATGGGTTGCTCTCGGCCTCGCTCGGCGGTAGCATCCATGACCCCATGCCCTTTGCGTACTTCCAGCGGTTGACGCGGCGCCAGCAGGGTATCTACCTGCGGAGCGAGAAGATCACGCAGGTCATGCTGCCGGGAGCGGCGGCGCTCCGGCCCCTCGTTGCCGAGCTGGGGGCGGCGCTCGAGAGGGGTGACCGCGGGCTGACCGAATCCGCGTGCCAGCTGCTCGCCGGAGAGATGGCGCGGGCGCTCGGGCTGCCACCCGTGCGGGTAACGGTGCTCGCAGCGCGGCCGCACGCGCGCTGGGGTGAGCTGCACGGCCTGTACGAGACGGCGAATCGGCCGGGACAGCCGCCGACCATCACCCTCTGGATGCGGACGGCGCGGCAGAAGCGCGTCGTCGCCTTCCGGACGTTCTTGAGGACACTGCTCCACGAGATGGGGCATCATCTGGACTACACGCTGCTGCGGCTGGGGGATTCGCTGCACACGCAGGGCTTCTACCAGCGTGAATCGCACCTCTTCCATCAACTCGTGACCGACGGAGGGCCCCGGATGGCAACTCTCGAGGAGCAGATGGCGCGCATGGAGCGCACGGCGGACGACCTGGCCGCTGCCGTCAAGGGCGTGACCGACGCCAGGCTGTCGAAGCGGCCTGACGAGAAGAACTGGTCGGCGAAGGAAGTCGTCTGCCACCTGCGGGACACGGAAGAATCCTTCATGATTCGCTTCCAGAGCGTCATGGCGATGGACGAGCCCAGGTTCCTTCCCGTCGAGCCCGACCGCTGGGCGATCGAGCGGCAGTACGCGAGAAACGACGTCCAGGAGGCGCTCGCCGCTTTCAAAGGGCGGCGGGACGAGACGCTCAAGTTTCTCCGCGGGCTCAAGCCCGAGCAGTGGCAGCGCGGCGGCGTCCACGCCACTCGCGGGAAGATGACCGTGAAGGACTTCGTCGAGCTCATGGCCTGGCACGACGACAACCATCTCGACCAGCTCAAGCGCGCGCTCGACGGCAAGGCCTAAGGACCCGCCCATCCAGGGGGGGCGGGCTCGACCCCAAGGAACCGCTTCGTGCTGAAAACGCTGCGGGGTCTCGCACTGCGGGTCAGAAAGTCGAGCCGGCCTCGAGCGTGGGCAGGTAGTGGCGGGCGTCCGGGAAACCGATGGGGCGGATGGCCGGCAGCGTGACGCCGGCCTCGCGGTAAGCGGTGACGAGGCTCTGGAGCGCCGGGGCGTCGCCGATTGCGCCCAGGGCCTGCACGAGACGATCGCCCACGCTCGCGGGGACCGGCGCTCGCTCCCAGGCGGAGATCTCGGCTCCGAAACCGCTCTTCTCGAGCATGGCGCGGTAGAAGGGCAGGGCCAGGTAACGCACGAGCTCGCCCCTGAAGGCCGCTGCGGCCGCGGCGCGGTCCGCAGTCACCGCCGCCGGAACGGACGCCACGATCTCAAAGCCGTCGAGCGCCTTGCCGGCCCGCGCGCGCCCGCGGCGGAGGGCGGGCACCGCGTGCTCGCGCACGTACCCGGGGGCGCAGAGCCAGAGAACCGCGCCGTCGGCGATCTCGCCGGCGAGCTCGAGCATCGCCGTGCCCAGCCCCGCCAGGTAGATCGGCGGCGGCGGCGGCAGCTGCGGCACCCCGCTCTGCCACGCCACGCGATAGCGCGGCCCGGCATGCTCGACACGGCCCGTGAGCGCCCGGCGCAGAACCGCGACGTACTCGCGGACAACCTCGAGCGGCCGGCCCATGTCGAGGCCGAGGGCGCCTTCCATCATCGGGCGGTGGCTCACGCCGATGCCGAGGCGGAGCCTCCCGCCCGAGACCTCTTGAAGCGCCGAGGCCTCCTGGGCGAGCAGCACCGGATGGCGAGGATAGATCGGGAGAACACCCGTGCCCAGGCCGACGCGGGGCGCGGCGTGCGCGTACGCCGCCAAGACTTGAAGCCCGTCGCGCCCGAGGCCGTGGGTGACCCAGACGCTGTCGTAGCCCGCGGCGCCGGCCCGACGGGCCAGGTCCACAGCGGCGGCGAGATCGGCGCCCGGGGAGAGGAAGATGGCGGTGCGGGACATGGCGCTCAACGCCGCGGTGCCACGCCGAGGCCGGCCAGCTGGGCGCGAAGGTCATCGCCCTTGTCGACGCGGAAGAGGACGGCCTGCATCCCCACCTGCCGCGCGGCGTCGACGTTGGTGTCGAGGTCGTCGACGAAGACGCACTCGCGCGGCTCGAGGCCCAGCCTCTCTGCCGCCAGGACGAAGATTGCAGGCTCAGGCTTGGCCATGCCCACCTCGGCCGAGCAGACGATGTCGTCGAAGAGGTGATGGATGCCGATGTCCCCCTCGAGGCGCTCCCGCAGCGAGATGTCGGCGTTGCTCAGGATGGCGAGCTTGTGGGAGGCGCGGAGCTCGCGGACGAGGCGGAGGTTGGGCTCGATGGTGCGCTGGGAGGCCCGCCACTCCTCGTGCAGCGGCGGCAACGGCCGACCCGCCCGCTCCTCGAGCATCCGATGCGCGGCCTCGAGCCATGCCTTCCGGTCGCCGCGGCCGCGCTCGACAGCCTCCCAGGTGCCCGTGCGGTAGAGCGTCTCGAAGACGGACGAGCGGGGCAGCCCGTGCACCTGGTCGAGGTCGCGAGCCACTTCCCAGCGCATGTCCCAGAGGACACCGCCGAAGTCGAAGATGACGCCGAGCAGACTAGTACGTGCCTCTCACGGAGGGGGACTTGGGGGAATCCGGCGGCTTCACGGACGGCGCGATGTCGCCGCCCAGCGCGGCCCAGCCGTGCTGCTTCATACAGTCCTCGTCGAGAACCCTCTTCTTGTTGGTGCACGCGATGCGATCGCGTTCGAAGTCCGCCGCCGTGTAGTCCACATTGGGCTTGTACCACTGCTTGTCGGACCCTGACGAGGAGCATGCCGCCAGCACCAGTGCCGCGGCGGGGAGGAGAAGGGTCAGGCGTCTCATGCCCGGCATGATACCATGCCGCCGGAATGCTCGACACCACCATAGCCGGCAGCCTGCCAAAACCCGCGTGGCTCGCCGCCCCGAAGGCCCTCTGGGCGCCGTGGCGCCTCGAAGGCGCGGCGCTCGACGAGGGCAAGCGCGACGCCGTCCGCCTGGCCCTCCGCGACCAGGAGGAAGCCGGCATCGACATCGTGACCGACGGCGAGCAGACGCGCCGGCACTTCGTCTGGGGCTTCGTCGAGCAGCTGGACGGCGTGGACTTCTCGAAGATGGTCACGATCGGCATCCGCGCCGACCGCTACAAGGCCGACGTGCCAACGGTGACGGCGCCGCTCCGCCGGCGCGGCCCGATCCACGCCGACGAGATCCGCTTCCTCCGCGCCGAGACGCGGCGCCCGGTCAAGTTCACCATCCCCGGGCCCATGACCATCGCCGACACCATCAACGACGCGCACTACGGCAGCCGCGCCGAGCTCGGCATGGCGCTGGCCGCCCTGATCAACGAGGAGGCGCGCGAGCTCGCCGCGCTCGGCGTGGACGTGATCCAGCTCGACGAGCCGGCCTTCAACGTCTACATGGACGAGGTGCGCGATTGGGGCGTCGCGGCCCTCGACCGCGCCGTCGAGGGCCTCGCGTGCAAGACGGCGGTGCACATCTGCTACGGCTACGGCATCAAGGCCAACACCGACTGGAAGAAGACGCTCGGCGGCGAGTGGCGCCAGTACGAGCTGACCTTTCCCCTCCTGGCCCGAAGCCGCATCGGCGGGGTCTCGCTCGAGTGCGCCAACTCGCGCGTGCCGATGCCGTTGATCGGTCTCCTGGGCGCGAAAGACGTGCTGGTGGGAGCGATCGACGTGGCGAGCGACAGGGTGGAGACGCCGGCGGAGGTCGCGGCCGTGATCCGCGAGGCCATGAAGCACGTGAAGGTCTCGCAGATCTTCCCCTGCACCAACTGCGGCATGGTGCCGCTCGACCGCGAGCTCGCGCGCGCCAAGCTCCGCGCGCTCGGGGCCGGCGCGGCGCTCGTCCGCCGCGAACTCGCCTAGCTCTCCCGCGCATGGCTTTCCTCTACGACGTTGTCACCGGCGCGTACTCCATGGACGCGCTCATCCAGTGGGGCGGCTACATCCTGCTGGTCGGAATCGTCTTCACCGAGACGGGGCTCCTGGTTGGATTGTTCCTCCCGGGGGATTCCCTGCTGATCACGGCGGGCCTGCTGGCGGGCGCGGGAAGCCTGAACATCTGGTGGCTCAACGCGCTGCTGATCGCGGCGGCCATCGCCGGCGACAGCACGGGCTACGCCATCGGCGCGCGCATGGGCCCGCGCATCTTCACGCGGGAGAAGTCGCTGCTCTTCAATCCGAAGCACGTCGAGCGCACGCAGCGCTTCTATGAAAGGTACGGCCCCAAGACCATCGTCATCGCCCGCTTCGTCCCGATCATCCGCACCTTCGCCCCCGTGCTGGCGGGCGTGGGCACGATGCGCTACCGCCGCTTCCTGGCCTACAACGTGCTGGGCGGCATCGGCTGGGTCGCGTCGATGACCGGGGCGGGCTATGTCCTCGGCCAAACCGTGCCGAACATCTCCAAGCACATGCACGTGCTCGTCATCGTCATCATCGTGCTCTCCTGCATCCCCATCGCGGTCGAGATCTATCGCGAGCGCCGGAAGACCTTCCGGCGTCTCTAGTTCTTTGCTAGTAGCCGACTGCGGCGCCGTCACTGCGCGGGTCGGAGCCGCCGAGCCGCTCGGCGGTCGACGGATCGATGGTGATGCCGTGGGCGTGGCCCGCCAGCTCCTCCCACGCCGGCCAGCGGTTGATCCGGTGCCCGCGGCGTTCGAGCTCGCCAAGCGTCGACGCCGGGAACCGGCCCTCCATGTTCAAGAGATCACGCGGGTCGCCGAGGACGAACCGGCCGGCCAGCCAGCGCGGTGATTCCACCGCCTGCTGGATGTCGAGACCGAAGTCGATCATGGCGGTGTAGGCCTGCAGGTGGATCTGGGGCTGGCCGTCGGCGCCCATGCAGCCGAAGACCTGCCAGAGCGCGCCGTCCTTGAAGGCGAGCGAGGCGATCAGGGTGTGGAGCGGGACCTTGCCCGGCTCGAGCCTGTTTGGATGCGCCGGGTCGAGCGAGAAGTACGCGCTTCGGTTCTGGAGCACGACGCCCGTGCGTCCCGCCACCATCCCCGAGCCGTAGACGCCATAGAGGCTCTGGATGAGCGAGGCGGCGTTGCCCTGGGCGTCCACGGCGCAGACGTAGACCGTATCGCCGGCGAGGCTGCCGGAGGACGGCACGCGGTCCCACGGGAGCGCGCGCGCCGGATCCATCAGCGGGCGGCGCTCATCGGCGTACGCCTTCGACACGAGCCGAACCGCGGGCACCTTGACGAACTCCGGGTCGGCGATCAGCCGGTCGCGGTCGTGGAAGGCGATCTGCTTGGCCTGGACAAGGAGGTGCACGGCGTCGGGGCCGAGGGGATCGAGCCGCGAGAGATCATACGGCTCGAGGAGGTTGAGCATCTGGAGCACCGAGAGCCCCTGGGTCGGCGGCGGTGTTTCGTAGACGGTGACGCCGCGATAGGTCGTCGAGGCGGGCTCGCCCCAGCGCGCGCGCTGCTCGGCCAGATCCCGCTCGGTGAAGAACCCGCCGTGCTCGCGGGAGAAGCGCGCCATTTCCCGCGCGGTCTCGCCCTCGTAGAAGCCCGCGCGGCCGAGCGCTCCGATCCGTTCGAGCGTGAGCGCGAGATCGGGATTGCGCAGCCGGTAGCCCACCCGAGGCGGTCCGCCGCCCGGCAGGAAGATCGCCGCGGCCTCGGCGCTCCCGGCGAGGACGGCGGCGGTAGCTGCGGTCCACCCGGCCAGCCGTTTGGTGACGGCAAAGCCCTCGCGCGCGTAGCCGACGGCCGGGGCGAGATCGCGGGCGAGCGGGAGCCTGCCGAGCGCGGCGTGCGCCTCGCACCAGCCGGCCACGGCGCCGGGCGTTGTGAGCGTGGCGGGGGTGATGCCTCGAAACGGGATCTCGGCGAGCCCGCGCCGGCTGAACCAGTCGAGCGAGCCCGAGCCGGCCGCGCGGCCGCCTGCGTTCAGAAAGCGCACGGCGCGGCGATCGGCATCCCAGACGAGCCAGAACTGGTCGCCGCCGACGCTCGTCATGTGGGGATAGATGACGGAGAGCGCCGCGCTCGCGGCGATGGCGGCGTCCACGGCGGAGCCGCCGGCTTTCAGGATCTCGACGCCGGCTTCGGAGGCCAGCGCGTGCGGGCATGCCACCATGCCGTTGAGCGCCATCGTCACCGGCCGGCCGGTCTCCACGTCCGCCTCCTTGCGTGAGCAACCCCGCGCGTGGTAAAAGCCGGGCAAGTCTAGCACGGCCACCTTCGAACGAAGAGAGGACCGCATGCCCACAGCGCGCGTCAACGGCGTCACGCTCTACTACGAAGAGACCGGCAGCGGCTTCCCGCTCGTCTGGTGCCACGAGTTTGGCGGCGACTACCGCTCCTGGGAGCCGCAGGTGCGCTACTTCTCCCGCCGCTACCGCGTCATCACCTGGAACTACCGCGGCTACCCGCCCTCGGAGGTGCCGCAGGACCCCGCGGCCTACCGCAACGAGATCCTCGTGGAGGACCTGGCCGGGCTCATGCGCCACCTGGGCATCGAGCGCGCACACGTCGGGGGCCTCTCCATGGGCGGCAACATCACGCTCAACTTCGGCATCGCGCACCCGGAGATGGCCGAGAGCCTCGCCATCTGCGCCTGCGGCAGCGGCTCGGTCGGGCGCGAGACCTTCCTGTCCGACGGCGAAAAGCGGGCGCAGCAGTTTCTCACAGAGGGCGTCGAGGCCAAGATGCGGAGCTTCGCCGGGCTGGCCTCACGGCGCGGATTCGCGGAGAAAGACCCGCGCGGCTGGGCCGAGTTCCTCCAGCAGGTTCGCGACCACTCGGCCGCGGGCTCGGCCCACATGCTGCGCGGCGTCCAGATGAAGCGAAAGACGGTCTTCGAGCTCGAGCCCGAGTTGAAGCGCCTCGAAGTGCCCTCGCTCATCGTGGTGGGCGATCAGGACGAGCCCTGTCTTGAGCCCGGCCTCTTCATGAAGCGCCACATCCCCCACGCGGGACTCGTCATCCTGCCGATGACGGGGCACACGGCGAACATCGAGGAGCCCGGGCTCTTCAACCTCCACGTCGCCGAGTTCCTCGCGGCCGTCGAGAACGGCCGCTGGGGTCCCTGGAAGGCGGAGAAGCCCGGCCGGCGCTAGAGGGGGTGAAGCCCGCCGTCATGTCCTCTTGCGCGCGTGAGAGGCAAGCCCCCGCTCCCAGAGGTATTCGGACTCGCCACCCTTCTTGCCGACCCAGCGCGAGAGCACGAAGAGGAGGTCGCTCAGCCGGTTGACGTAGGCGAGCGGCCAGGGGCTGAGCGGCTCGACACGCGAGAGCGCGAGGATCCGACGCTCGGCGCGGCGGCAGACGGTGCGCGCCTGGTGGAGGAAACCGCCCACCCGCCCGCCTCCCGGGAGCACGAAGGATTTGAGCGGGGCCAGGTCCTTCTGGCACTGGTCCATCAGCGTCTCGAGCGCCCTGACCTCCGCCTCGCCGACGCGGTGCATGCCCTCGTAGGCGGCATCGTCGGGCGTCGCCAGCTCGCTGCCGAGATCGAAGAGCTCGTTCTGGACCCGGCGGAACACGGCGTCGAGCCAGCGCGGCGCCTTGCCCTTCTTGAGGCGCTCGGCGTTGAAGACCCGAGCGAGACCGATGATCGAGTTCAGCTCATCGATCGTGCCGTAGGCCTCGATGCGGGGTGCGTCCTTCGGGACGCGCCGGCCGCCGACGAGCGCGGTGTCGCCCTTGTCGCCGGTGCGGGTGTAGACGCGCGTGATGCGAATCGCCATCGGAGATTCCTCCCCCGTCGAGGCTAGCACAGTTGCTACACTCGGGGCATGGACGGCTGGCACGACAATCTCGTGGATTCACCCGAGGGCATCGAGGCCGTTCTTCGCGAGTGCCGGCGGATCGCCGTCCTCGGCATCAAGACCGAAGCTCAGCGCGACCGGCCGGCGTTCTACGTGCCGGAGTACATGGCGCGCGCGGGCTACGACATTGTCCCGGTGCCCGTCTACTTCCCCGACGCGACCGAGATCATGGGCTGTCCGGTGTACCGCAAGGTCGCCGATGTCCCGCAACCCGTGGACATGGTCAACGTCTTCAGGCGGTCGCACGACATCCCGCAGCACGTTCCCGACATCCTGGCCGTGCACCCCAGGGCCGTCTGGATCCAGACAGGCATCAGGAACGACGCCGTCGCCGAAGCGCTCGCCCGCGCCGGCATCAAGGTCGTTCAGGACCGCTGACTGATGGTTGACCACCGGCGGCTCCGCCGGTAACCGAGGCCCCCCGCGGGACGCTACCTGCGGCGGAGGGCGGCGAGTGAGGCGTCCAGCGCGGCCGCCTCTTCGGGCGACAGCGCGCCCTCACCGAAGCGGCACCGCTCGTAGGCGGCCGTGAGCCGCGCGACGGCCGGCGCGAACGCGGGCGTCGCGCGCTCGACTCGGCCCGAAAACTCGCGCGCCGTCTCCGTCGAGCCGCGGCGGATGCCGCGCCGCGCCAGCGCCCGCAGGGCCTGGAGGTAGAAGCGGGGCACGGCGGCCGCGGCCACCCGCCGCCCCGCGCCCGGCGCATGGCGCCGCAGCATCCACGCCGTGACGAGCATCAACACTGCCATCGCGACCACCCATCCACCCGGCACGGCCCGCAGCGAGTCTCGCCAGCCCAGCAGAGAGCCCCGCCACTCCGAGGCCCCGCGGTGCATGGAGGCGGCCACGCCGACCTGGTCGCGAAGGCTCCAGTTGATCACGTGGCGGTACCAGCGCATGCGCAGGGCGTCGAAATAGAGCGCGGCCGTGCGCCGCCCGCCGAATGCCTCCTCAGCAGCGGCGCGCGGCGAGGGATCGAAGCTGACCCAGCCCGGGCCGTCGAAGAACGCCTCGACCCAGGAGTGTGCGTCCTTCATGCGGACCATGAAGTAGGCGCCGTACGGATTCCAGTCTCCACGTTGGAAGCCGCCGACTACGCGCGCCGGGATGCCGACGCTGCGCAGCATGACGGCCATCGCGGCGGCGAAGTACTCACAGTTGCCCGAGCGGCGCGCGAAGAGGAACTCCTCAAGCGGGTCGAGCTTCGTCTGCTGCTTGAGGACGAGCGTGTACGTGAACCGGGTGCTCAGGTAGTGGTTCAGCTTGAGGGCGGCCTCGTAGGGGCTCCGGCTGCCCGCCGTCACCTCTCGCGCCAGGGCCGGAATGCGCTCCGGAAGGGGCGGCAGCTGGAGATAGCGCGCGGCTTCCGGCGGCTGGGAGACGGGAGGCCAGGGGGCGTCGCGCAGGCCCCGGGGCGGCGTGACTTCGAGCTCGGAGTCCACCGTGTACTGGAGCCGCGCCGACGTCGCGGCCGCGGTGATGCTGCCCATGTCGTCGAGCACGATGGAGCCCGCCCGCATCTCGATGCGGGCCGCCTGCGGCGCGACGAACACAGCGTCGGCGCCGATCGGATCGAGGAAGATCTCCTGGCGCACGATGGGCCCGGTGCCGCGCGGCTCGACGAGCCGGAACGCGCCCGAGAGGTCGCGCCGGACGGGTCCCCGCCGGCGGGGACCCGCCTCCCAGATGCGCCCGTCGAAGCGGTCGAAGGCGAGCCCGCGCCAGCGCAGGTTGGGCAACCTCTCGGGGTCCGTCACGCTCTCCGGAAAGTGCACGCGCATCACCACTGTCTGGTCGGTTTCGATCTCGCCGTAGGCGCCCAGCTCCACGCGATCGGTGAAGCCGGAGATGCGCCGGCCGAGCTCGGGACGGAAGTGGATCGTCGCCTGCCCGACGCGCGGGATGATGAAGAACATCACGCCGGCGAGCGCGAAGGTGCCCGCCGCCGCCGCGAGCGAGATCCTGAAGAGGGGGCTCCGCGGTCCGATCCCACCCACGGTGAGGTCCGTGGCCCCGGTCTTCGCCTGGTCCGACTCGGAGACGATGTGATGCAGGATCAACATCCATGTGCCCAGGACGAGAAAGGCGATGAAGACGAAGAGGAAGCTCACGTTGAACGTGACGGCCGAGGCCGCCACCAGCATGAAAAAGGAGAGGAACCCCGCGTCCCGCAGGTCCTTGAGCGAGCGGCGGCGGAAGAGGCGCAGGAGAATGAGGAAGAGCAGCAGATGGACCATGCCGTCGAGGAGGCTCTGCGCGAGGTAGAGCAGGTCGACCGCGATCGCGGCGGCCGCGGCCACGACAATGGCCCAGGCGAAGAACGGGCGGACCGGCATGCGGTTGCGCACCTGGTCGATGACCCAGCTGCCCGTGAGGGCGAGCGCCAGGATGGCGCCGCCGACCGGACCCAGCAGCCCCGCCAGGGCGAGCGCCGCGACGCCGGCGCAGACGAGCAGGTAGGTGATGAGGCGGAGCGCGAGGAGCGCGGGCATTCAGTCGAGCTCCACGCGCACTTCGCGGAGCGAGCGCCAGCCGCGGGCGCCGGGCCCGAATTCGGCCGCGCCTGCCTCTGGCGCGCGCGGGTCGTAGAGGGCCAGCTCCGTCAGGATGCGCCGCGCCTGGCCGGGCCCGCGGCCCAGCGGCACAAAGAGCCCCGCGCCCGTGAGCTCGACGCCGGCGCCGGCACGCGCGAGGTGCGCCGTGATGGACGCGGCCTCGGACAGCGCCGCCTCGAGCCGGGCCGCGTCCCGCTCGCCCCTGCCCGACAGGACGACGCGCGTGTCCTCGGTCGTCTCGGCCTCCATCTCGCGCACGAGCAGCGACTCGACCTTGGCGCTCGACCGCCAGTGGATGAGGCGCGGGTCGTCCCCCGCCCGGTAGGCGCGGAGGTTGTACAGGTCGTGGCCGCGCCCGCGCCGGCGCACCGCCGAGGTGCCGGCGCCCACGAGCCGGAGGAGCTCCTCGGGCGAGATCGGCCGCACCGCCGGGAACACGAGCACCTCGCGGTCGAGCATGACGTGGCCCGCTTTGAGGAAGAGCCCGAAGGGGAAGCGGGTCGTCAGCCGCACGCCGGCCAGGCGGTGGCGCCCGCGGGCCGGAAGGGTCTCGTCCCACGTCAGCAGCCGGTCGCGGCCGGCCTCGAGCCTCGGCAGATAGATGAAGCGCGTCCGCCCACCGCGCGCGAGCAGTTCGAGCGTGACCGAGTACGAGGTCAGCCAGCGCTTGCTGTTGGCGAGCACGGCGCCGAAGAGCGCAGGGGCGCCAGCGTAGATCTCCTCGGGTGCGTCGGCCTCGAGACGCAGGCCCCGCATCGACTGCTCCGACAGCACGCCGGAGACCACGATGAGGCTCAGCAGGAGCGAGACGAGCAGGTAGAGGAGGTTGTTGCCGGTGTTGATCGCCGCGACGCCGAGACCGATGACCACGAACAGGCACCACCAGCCGTCGCGAGTCGGCCAGATAGTACGGCGCGGCCTGAACGGCCGCCACCACCACTCGCTGTCCATTAGCCGCCTCGCGGGGGCGGGTAGGCGCCCCGCGGGGGCGGACAAGCTTTGCGGAACGGCGGGCCACTTCATGACGGCGGTGCGGCGCTCAGCGCGGGACGGGGACGTCCTGGACGATCGAGCCCAGCACGGCTTCGGCGTCCAACCCGCCGCCCTGAGAGCCGCGGCCCTTGACCATGACGCGGTGGGCGAGCGCCGGGACCGCGAGGTTCTTGACGTCGTCGGGCACGAGGTAATCCCGGCCGTCGGCGAGCGCCTGAGCCCGCGCCGCGCGCAGGAGCGCGAGCGACCCGCGCGGACTCACGCCCAGCAAGAGGAGCGGGGAAGATCGCGTGGCGGCCACAAGCGCCATGATGTAGTCGAGCACCGACTCGTCGGCCCGCACGCGGTCGGCCGCCTCCTGGAGCGCCATCACGTCTTCCGCCTGAAGGACCGGCACCAAGGTCTCGAGCGCGGGCGAGCCCGCGCCTCGGAGCACGGATTTCTCATCCGGCACGCCGGGATAGCCGATGCGAATGCGAAGGAGGAAGCGGTCCAGCTGGGACTCGGGCAGGGGGTACGTACCCTCGTGCTCGCGCGGGTTTTGCGTCGCGAGCACCATGAAGGGCCGCGGCAGCGGGTACGTCGAGTGGTCCAGCGAGACCTGCGCCTCGTTCATGGCCTCGAGGAGGCTCGACTGGGTCTTGGGCGTGGTGCGGTTGATCTCGTCGGCCAGCACGATGTTGGTGAAAAGCGGGCCCGGCTTGAAGACGAACTCGCCCTTGCCGGGCTCCCAGATGCTGACGCCGATGACGTCGGACGGCAACATGTCGGAAGTGAACTGGATGCGTTGGAAGGCGACGCCGATCGAGCGTGCGAGCGCCGCGGCCAGCGTGGTCTTGCCGACGCCCGGGACGTCCTCGATCAAGAGGTGCCCGCGCGCGAGGAGGCCCACGACGGCCAGCCGGACGACCTTGGGCTTGCCCACGAGGGCTCGGCTGACGCTGGCCTCGAGCCGGTGGATCAGATCGAGTGCATGGGACATGGACGTCCAATATACACCGGGGCTCCCGCCGGCCGAGAGTGTCGGCCGGGTCGCGCTTTCGCTCAAGAGGTGAAGAGCGCGCGGGTCAGGTCGCGCCGCGCCTCGTCGTGGAGCTGGGACAGGTAGTGGTACATGGTGCGCACGGCCCGGCAGGCGTGTTCGTCGTCCGCGCGCTTGATGCTCATCAGCGTGCGGCGGCGGCGACGATGACGTTCCAGATGACGAGGCTTCGCATGGCTTGCTCCCCTTGGCATCATGAGGTGCAAGCCATCTGCCAGCGCCTCCTCGGACCCGTCCGTCGCGGGCACCCCGACGATTCGGCTTCTGGAGCAACAGGTTAGGTCGAACGGCCCAGCGCTTGGCGAGCAGGAGGCGACACTCTTGGACACCCGCCCTGCCGTTCCCGAGCAGCCCGCGATCGAGCCGCTCGCGGGCCTACTTCCCCTTCAGCGTGACGTCCTCGTAGGGCGCCGAGTAGGCGTGCCCGGAGATGAGGCCGAGGCCCGACTCCTGGACGCGCGGCCCCACGCCGTTCAGGAAGGCCAGCTCCCAGATGGGCGCGTAGACAGCCTTGTCCAGTACGAGCTGCTGCATCCCGATAGTGTCGGCGGGGTCGAACCAGATTGGGGCCAGCGAGACGTGCACGCCCCAGATGACCTGGCCTTCGGGGGCGGCCAGCCCTCTCCCTGGCGCGGCGGCGAGGACGGGCACGAGAACGGCGAGGATCAGGACGAGCGCGCGTCGATAGGTCATGAACACGCCTCCTTCTGATGCGAAAGTTTCCTACCCGAGTCTTTGGTTTCCGAGCGTTCCTCCTCTAGGTCAGGCCGCGAGGAACTCGCGGATGATCCGGAGGAACTCGTCCAGGCGGTCGTGGTGCAGCCAGTGCCCCGCTCCGTCAAGACCGGCCACTCTCGCATGGCGGAAGGGCTCGGCACGCCCGTCCCCGGCCGGGTCGCCGGACTGGCTCTCCTTCCCAAACAGGAGAAGGGTCGGGCAGCTTATCCGTGCCCACAGGCGTTTGATGTCGTGACTGGTCATATCGTAGGGGGGCCAGGCGCGCACGTAGTTGTCGAACTTCCAGCTGTAGGTGCCGTCCTCGTTCTGGTTGACGCCCTGGGCGGTCAGGTGCCGCGCCTGCTCGGCGGAGAGGTGCGGGTTCTCCTCCTGCATGCGGTGGAAAGCGTCCTCGATCGAAGCGTAGCGCCTGGGCATCCGGCCGGCGAGACCGCGCTGCTCGCGGATCCATTCGTCCATGCGCTCGGCAATGGCCTTGGCGCCCCGCTCGGCCAGCACGCGGGGCGGCGGCCCGAGCCCTTCGATGGCCGCCAGCCTGGCCACCGTGTCGGGATAGATGCCGGCATAGCGCAGTGCGATGTTGCCGCCGAGCGAGTGGGCGATGATCGTGACCGGGGCCAGCTGCTGTTGATGAATGAGCTGGGCGAGGTCGTAGATGTAGCCGGCCATCGTGTAGCTGCCGTCGGGCGACCACTGGCTGTCACCGTGCCCCCGCAGGTCCGGCGCGATGATGTGCCAGTCATCCCGGAGGGCCGCGGCCGTCCAATCCCAGTTCCGGCAGTGATCACGCCCGCCGTGGAGCAGGAGCAGCGGAGGTTTGCTGGCGTTGCCCCAGTCCACGTAGTGCAGGCGCAGGCGCTGGGAAAAGTACGTGTGCGAGGTCGGTCCCGGCATGCTGTCGGTCATTTGCCCCATGTCGCGCTGCTCCTCTCGCAGGCCCCTCCATCAAGCGGAGACGTTGGGGCCAGCCTATGGCGATCCGGCCGGTCGCGCAAGCGCGCGGGGCACCCCGGCGCTTCCGATACAATGGCGGCATGAGCGAGGCGATCGTCGTGACGGAGACGGTGCGCGTCCCGTCGTCGGCGCTGACGGTCCACGCCGTGCGGGCCTCGGGGCCGGGCGGCCAGAACGTGAACAAGGTCGCGACCAAGATCGACCTGCGCGTCGACCTGGCGGCCGTCGAAGGACTCTCGGACGCCGCGCGTTCCCGGCTGCGCGGGCTGGCGGGCCGACGGCTGGACGCCGACGGCCGGCTGGTGATGACGAGCCAGGCGACGCGCAACCAGGCCCGCAACCTCGAGGATGCGCGCGCCCGGGTCGCCGACCTGATCCGGGCCGCCCTCATCCCGCCGCGCCGGCGCGTGCACACGGCACCGACGCCCGGCGCGCGACGGCGGCGGCTCGCAGGGAAGAAGCTTCGCGGAGCCGTAAAGCGCTGGCGGGCCCGGCCGGACGAAGCCGACTGAGCGCGCGCTCCTGCCCTACGGCTCCAGCACCGTCGGCGGATAGTACGGGCGATCGCCCAGGGCGTCCACGGCAGCCCAGAACTCCGCGCCTCCCGCCTTGCCCGGCTCCTCCAGCTCCCAGGTCTGCCGCCGATAGCTCCAGCTCCCGGGATGCAGACGGCGCGCCGCCGCCAGGTATGGCGCCGCCGCCTGCGAGTGTCCGCGCGCGTGGAGGTATTGGCCGAGGCGGAAGTTGACCGCCGGGAGCTCGCCCGCATCCACCCACAGGTTCTCGCCCTCCGCGGCGGCCGAAGCGGCGTACGGCGGCCGCTCCTTGTTCAGAACGATCACGCTCACAGCGGCGGTCCTCCCCAGCGCTCGCGCATCGCGAACTCGGCGACCGGCTTGCGGTTGAGCTTCGTCAAGCTGCGGACGGGCCGACCGAGCGGCATGACCGAGCACACGGCGACGTGCTTCGGGATGCCGAGGAGCGCCTGGACCTTCGGCTCCTGGGCGGCGGCGAGCGTGGTGATCGTGCCGGCGAAGCCCTCGTGGCGCGCGGCCATCAGGACGTTCCACGCGAACGGGTAGATCGACGCGCCGCTCACGATACCGATGCGCTCGAGATCCTGGTCCATCGAGGCCACGACCTTGAGGTCGACGCAGATGACGAGGACGACGGGCGCCTTCGCGATGGGCTCCGTCAGGTGCGGCGGCGGCGGCGTGCGCTCGATGGCGGCGACATCGATGCCGGGCGGGTCGATCGTGTTCCACGGGTTCTCGCCGTTCGCCACCTGGGCGGCGTAACGCTTCGCCGCGAAGCCGCTCAGGTCCGCCAGTTCATGCTTCGTGGCGGGATCGCGGACCACGATGACGCGCCAGCCCTGCCGGTTGCCGCCGCTCGGGGCGAAGCGCGCGTGGTCGAGGATCTTCCGCAGCGGCTCGTCGGGCAGCGGATCGCCCGTGAACTCGCGCGCGGCGAAGGTGGTGCGCATCACGTCGTAGAGATCCATCATGAGCCTCCGGCCGCGCGTTTGGGTGGGCGGCAGAGGAACGATACCACGGTCCGGAAGAGGTCGCTTGACGACGCGTCCCGGCCCGTGCCAAATAAGGCCACCCGTCCCGTCATGTCGAATTTCGCGCGAGGAGATTGATGACGCCCAAGGAGCTGGCCGGCGCGCTGCGCCGGCAACTGAATCCGCGCCGGGCGAGGTGGCAGAAGCCGGCCGCCGTCGTGCGGGCGCTCGGGCTTCGCCGCGGGCAGGTCGTGGCCGAGATCGGCTCGGGCCCCGGTTATTTCACCTCACGGCTGGCGCGGGCGGTCGGCCCGTCCGGTCACGTCTACGCAGTCGATCCGGAGGCGGCCGTCCTCAACGTGCTGCGACGGCGCCTGGCGCGCATGGGCGTGCGCAACGTCACGCCGGTGCTGGGCCGCGACGACGATCCGCTGCTTCCCCGCGGCCGCTGTGACGTGGCCCTGCTCATCAACGCCTACCACCACATGCGCGGGCGCGCCGGGTTCCTGCGCCGGCTCGTCGCCGAGCTGCCGAGGAACGCCCGCGTCGTGAACATCGACTGGGACGAAAAGACGGAATTCGGTCCGCCGCCGAAGCGCCGGGTCCCTCGCGCGCGCTTCCTGCGCGACGCGCGGCGGGCCGGGCTGCGGTTGGTGGCCGATCGCCGGCTCCTGCCGCACCAGTACTTCCTCGTCCTTCGCCGCGCGCGCTGAGCGGCGCCCGGCTCACCCGGCCGGCTCGCCCGCGTTGACGGCGAGGACCTGGCCCGACACGCTGGGCGTCATGTCGCTGCAGAAGAAGAGCGTCGCCTCCACGATGTCGGCGGCCGTGACCATGCGTTTGAGCGGCGACCGCTCGATCATGGCGGCCCGCATCTGCTCCACGGAGACGCCGCGCACCTCGGCCTGGCCGGCTATGACGCGATCGATGCGGTCGCCCTCCACGGCGCCGGGGGCGACGCAGTTGACCCGGATGTTGTGCGGCGCCAGCTCGAGGGCCATGCCGTACGTCATGCCGACCTGGCCCGCCTTGGCCGAGCAGTAGCCGATCCGGTACGCCAGTCCCCGGCGCCCGGCCATGGAGGAGATGTTCACGATCGCACCGCCCCCGGCCTTGATCATCTCGGGCACGACGAAGCGCGTGCAGAGGTAGGAGCTGGTGAGACAGGAGTCGATCGTGTAGCGCCAGTCCTCCATCGAGTAGTCCTGCACCGGCTTCGTGACGCCGCCGTCGCCCGCGTTGTTCACGAGCGTGTCGATCTTGCCGAACTCCTTCACGCCCGCGGCCACCATGCGGCGGACCTCGTCCTCATGCGCGGCGTCGCACACCACGGCGATGGCCCGGCCGCCCGCTGCTTTCACCTGCGCCGCCGTGTCCGTCACGAGATCGGCTGAGCGCGCCGCGCAGACCACCGCGGCGCCTTCACGGGCGAAGCGCAGGCTCAAGGCGCGCCCGATGCCTTTGGACGCGCCCGTGATGATGGCGACCTTTCCGTCGAGCAGACCCATGTCGCGGCCTCCCTTTCCCTCAGTCCCAATGCCTTCGGTTGATGTCAGATGAGTGGTATCGGCTTCTTGCCGCTCAGGCCTTCGGGGCCCACGCGTCCCACATCCGTGCTCCGAACGCGAGCGAGGTGTCGACATCCTCCTCGAGGAGGTGGCCGGCGTCGGCGAGCGCCCGCGCGGCCACCCCCACGCGGTCCAGGTAGTCATTGCGCGAGCGGTAGCGCTCGGCGATGGCGGGGCGCGGATCGCCGGCCGCCTCGCGCTCGGCGCGCGTCCCCGCGAAGGGCAGCGTCGCGCCTGCGAAGTAGAGGAGCTGCTCGGCGCCGCCGCTGTCGGGATGGCGCAGGTTCCAGCCCGCATGCGTGGCGAGCGGCACGCTCAGCTCGGGCACGGCGATCCCCGCGCGCTCGTTGCCGTCGTCATCCACCGCGCTCACACGCGTGCCGTAGGCGAGGCCCGGCCGCGGCGGCAGGGTCGAGAAGTCCTGGCGCTGCGGCCGCGCGTGGTGACGCGGATAGCCGGCACCGGGGATCCGCCCGAACACCGCCGCGAGCGCAGCTGGATCGACGGCGGTGCCGTCGCCGACCCGCGGATGACGGCCGGGCGGCGGCGGCACGCCCTCCGTGACCCACCGGTCGAGGTTCACGAGGCACGCGCGGAGGAGCCGGCCGTAGTTCACGACCCCGCGCAGGTGCTGCGAGCGCTCGGCCCAGCCGCGCGGATCCGCGGGGACCGGCTGCGCGTCGGCGGGCGGCCACACGCCGAGGCCGTGCTCGGTACCGGCGAAATGGTACACGCGTACGTCGGGACCGTGCTTGACGTCGCGCGTGCCTGCCGGATCGGTGTGGATCAGCGAGGCGTCGCCGCGGTGGTACTCGAACGAGGTGTTCGTGTAGAAGACCTTGAGGCCGCCGCGCGGCTCCACCCGGAACGGCTCGAAGTGGTCCATCATCGCCGGCCGGTCTTTCGAGTTCTGGCCGAAGCGGTCGTTGAACTCTCCGAGCATCCCGCCGGCCACGTTGGCGATGATGCCGTCGAGCGCCCGCCGCCCCGCCTCGTCGGCGTTGAGATCGAGATGGATCATCGTGCGCAGAAGGCGCCCCGTCTGCGAGCGGCCGTAGGCGTAGCCGTGGCGGAGCGCGCCCGCCGCGGGGTTGCCCTCGGCCGCGCTCCCGTGCTTGAGCCAGGCGGCGCAGTCGCGCAGCGCCGCCATCCCGAGGCCGAGCACGCGGGCGCCGACGGCGGTGTACGCGAGCTGGTAGATCCGGCCCTTCGTGAAGCCGCCGGCCAGATAGATGTGGCGGGCGTCGGGGATGACGCGCTCGCCGTCTACTCGGGAGAAGCGCCAGTGGTTTCGCGGGATCGCCTCCGCAGGGCCGTCGGGCTGGTCGCGCACGACGAGGACGGCGTCGGGCTCGTCGAGATTCGCCGCTTCGTATGGATCGTGGCCGCGGTCGGAGAGCAGGAAATCGGGCACGTCCACCGGCGCCTGGAGCTGGACGTACACGCGCCCGATCAGGCGCCGGCCGTCTGAACCGAGCGCCTCCGGAGCCTCGAGCCGCAGGAGGCCCGGCATGCCGGGCGGAAGATCGCACTGCCAGCCACACGACACGACGACCCAGCCGCGCCGCATGAGCCAGCCGTCGCCGACGTCGATGGGTGGATGCGGATCGCTCCCCGGTCCGAACGCCGGCCGCGTCGCGTGGTTGAAGTTCGGGACCGTGACCGTGTTGCCGCGATTCACGACGTCCAGAATGAACCGGCCGCTCATCCGCCCGCGATCGACGGGCAGCAGGATGGAGACGTCGGCCGCGAAGGCGACGCGCCCGTCTGCGTCCCGGGGCGCCAAGGCGACATCGGTGATGGCGCGATTCGCCGCGTGCCGCGGATCGACCGCGAAGCGGAGCCTGCCCACCAGCTCCTCGTAGCGGCCTGCATCGCCGAACCCGCGGTCGCCGGCGAGCGGACGCCGCAGCGTCACCTCAAAGCGCGTGACCGGCATCGGCCCTCCTCATCGACCCGCCCTGCGTGCCCCTGGTCCCACCCCACCGGCTCCATGAGGCACGATAGTGATCTGTCGCCCCCTGCCCCGTCAAGCGACGCGCGGGAGCCGGGAACGGAAAGCGCACGGTATAATCACCCGGCGAAGGGGGGTGAGCACATGGCCAAGGGACAGAGCATGCGGAAGGAAAAGAAGAAACCGAAGAAGAAGAAGTAACGCCGGATGACCCGGTCGCTGCTCCTCAGCTGCGAGGCGGTCAGCAAGGCCTACGGGACCCGGTCGCTCTTCGAAGAGCTGTCGTTCGGGCTCTTCGAAGGCGACCAGGCCGGTCTCGTGGGTCCCAATGGCTCCGGCAAGTCCACCCTTCTCAAGATCCTGGCGGGGCTGGAGTCGCCCGACCACGGCACGCGCTCAGTCCGCGGCGGCGTCCGCGTCGGCTACGTCCCCCAGGACCCGGTCCTCCCGTCCGGCGTCACCGTCGAGAACGTCATCGCCCTGGCCCTGCCAGGGGTGGACGAGGGCGAGCGGCCGGGCCGCATTGCGCAGGCGCTGGGCCGCGCCGGCTTCGCCGACGGGCGCGCGGATGTCGACACGCTGTCCGGCGGCTGGAAAAAGCGCCTGGCGATCGCGCGGGCGCTGGCGGCCGCGCCCGATGTGCTGCTGATGGACGAGCCCACCAACCACCTCGACGTGGAAGGCATCCTCTGGCTCGAGGGCGTCCTCGCCGAGCGCGTCCGCGCCGTCGTCGTCGTCAGCCACGACCGGTATTTCCTGGAGCACGTGGCCACGCGCCTGCTGGAGCTGAACCGCGTCTATCCGGCCGGCCTCTTCCAGACAGACGGGCGGTACAGCGACTTCCTCGCCCGCCGGGACGACTTCCTGCGCGGCCAGGCCGCCTATGAGGAATCGCTGGCCAACATCGTCCGGCGCGAGATCGAGTGGCTGCGCCGGGGCGCCAAGGCGCGCTCCACCAAGGCGAAGGGGCGCATCAAGGAAGCGGGGCGGCTCATCGCAGAGCTCGACGACGTCCGGTCGCGGGCCGCGGCCGGCACCGCTGGAATTGACCTCGCCTCCTCGCAGCGCCGGACCCGGCGGCTCGTCGCCGTGCGCGGACTGTCCAAGTCGCTCGGCGGCCGCCTCCTCATCCGCGGCCTCGATCTCATCGTCACGCCCGGCATGCGCGTCGGCCTCATGGGCCCGAACGGCAGCGGCAAGACGACGCTGCTGAACCTGCTCGCGGGCACGCTCGCCCCGGACGCCGGGACGATCGAGCGCGCCGAGGGCCTCCGCCTCGTGCGCTTCGAACAGCACAGGGCAGGCCTCGACCCCGCGCAGTCGCTGCGCCGCGCGCTGGCGCCCGAGGGCGACACCGTCACCTGGAAGAGCCGGAGCGTCCACGTCGCCTCGTGGGCGAAGCGCTTTCTCTTCCGCCCCGAGCAGCTCGAAATGCCCGTCGGCCGCCTGTCGGGCGGCGAGCAGGCCCGGATTCTCATCGCGCGCCTGATGTGCGAGCCCGCCGACCTGCTCATCCTGGACGAGCCGACCAACGACCTCGACATCCCGACGCTGGAGGTCCTCGAGGACAGCCTCGCGGAATTCGACGGCGGCCTCGTGCTCGTCACCCACGACCGCTTCATGCTCGACCGCGTGTCCACCGTGATCCTGGCGCTCGACGGCGAGGGCGGCGCCGAAACGTACGCCGACTACGCGCAGTGGGAAGCCGCCCGCGTCAAACGAGGGCCGTCGCCGCGCGCCTCGGCCGGCGCGCCGCCCGCGCCGGCACCGCGCCCGCGCACGAAGCGTCTCGGATACCTCGAGCAGCGCGAGTGGGAGGGCATGGAGCAAGCCATCCTCGACGCAGAGACCGCCGCCGAGGCGTGCCGCCTGGCCGCGGAAGACCCGGGCATCGCCGCCGACCCGGCGGCGCTACAGGCCCGCTACGCGGCGCTCGAGGCCGCGCGGGCCGAGGTCGTCCGGCTCTACGAGCGCTGGGCGGAGCTGGAAGCCAAGCAGGCCTGACGAGACCTCCGGCGTCCTCTCACCGCCGTCGGCTCAACCAGTGAAGCGCGACGGCTCCGGCGGCCGCCACGTTGAGCGAGTCCATCTCGGGCGCCATCGGGATGCGTACCTGCAGGTCGGCCGCCGCGAGAGCATCCGCGCTGAGCCCGCGGCCTTCGGTGCCGAGGAGCAAGGCCAGCCGCGCGGGCAGCGGGCGCCGGTCGCCCAGCTCACCGATGTCCACGGCTTCCGCCCGGGGCGTCAGCGCCAACAAAGTGTAGCCGGCGTCGCGCAGCCGCGCGAGGTCGCGCGGCCAGTCGGCAAACCGCGCGAAGGGCAGGACCACGGTCGCGCCCGACGAGACGCGGATTGCCTTGCGGTAGAGCGGATCGGCGGTACCGGGGGCGAGGAACACCGCGCCCACGCCGAAAGCCAGCGCATTGCGGAAGAGCGCGCCGACATTGCTCGAGTCGCCAAGGCCCTCCAGGACGACGAGCCGCGGGCGAAGCGTCTCCGCGAGGACGGCTTCCGCCGTGGGCTCGGCGCCGCGCTCGCCGGCGGCAAGGCAGCCATGATGGAACTCCATGCCTACCACGGCCTCCACGATGTCCTGACGAACGAGGTAGGTAGGGACTCCCGCGGCGGCGAGCGCCTCACCGAGCGCGTGCAGAGCCGGCGGTGTGACGAGCGCCGAGCGCACGCGGTAGCGCCCGGCGGCGAGAAGGCGGCGCACGACCTGGCGCCCCTCGGCGATGAAGGTGCCGTCACGCCGCCGCCGCTCGGCGTCGCGGATCTCGCGGTAGTCCGCGAGGCGCGGGTCCTCGGGGTCCTCGACGGTCTCGACCCCGGGCGCGCCGCTCACTTCTCGCCGGCCACCAGCCTCTCGTGCAGTGCGCTGAGGATCTCCCCGATCGCCGCGGACGCCCACAAGTCGAAGAAGGGCGAGCCCTGCAGGGCCAAGAACTCCCGCATGCCGCGCTCCTTCGTCTGAGCTTCCGTCTCGCCGGGTCGCGCCGCCTGCTGGCGCGCGCGGATGCGGTCCTTGTTGTAGATGGCCGGGTACTCGATGTAGCGGCAGAGCTCCTGGAAGTCCTTCGTGTAGACGACGGCGACCGGCACCGACGCCCACTCCCCTCCGTTCTTCCTGTTCATGAACTCGAGCATGATGTCGTGGTTCGCGCCGGGGGCGGCGGCGGGATCGGGGCGCCGCGTCCCCAGGATCTTCTTTCCATCGCGGTTGAAGATGCGCAGCTCCATCCCGCCGGCCTCGGCGAGCCGCGCGAGCACGGGCACGTCGCGGCGGCAGTCCGACGACCAGTCCTCGGAGATCACGAGGATCTTCGCCGGCCCGTTGGGCTGCGCGACGAGCCACTTGATGGCGGCGGACTGTTCATCGCTGAGGCGCGCCTTGGCATAGCGCTCGCGGAACACTGCGCTGTTGTCCTTACGCGGCGCGCCGAAGGAACCGCCGTCGGGGACATAGCCGCCGAAGGCCTCGCGGGCGAGGTTCTCGGCGCTCCCCGCGTACTTCACGTACTCGTCGAAGGTCATGCCTTTGGCGAACCGCTCTGGAGTGACGACGCTGCCGGCCATGTGCCCGCTCCTTCAGCCTGCGCTATTCACGAATAATCCGGGTCAGGGGGTGGTGGTCTACCGCGCTTTGTCCTTGTCCATGAGCACGCGGCGCAGGATCTTGCCTGACGCCGACTTCGGGATCTGGTCGATGAACTCGAGATGCCGGATGCGCTTGTGGGGAGCGACGCGCTCACCCACCCAGCCCATGATGGCCTCGGCTGACGTCGCGCGCGAGGCCTCGTCAGGCTTCAGCACGACGAAGGCCTTGGGCACTTCGCCGGCCTCCTCGTCGGGTTTGCGCACGACCGCCGCGTCCAGCACGGCCGGATGGGTCACCAGCAGCGCTTCGAGCTCGGCGGGCGCGACCTGCATGCCCTTGTACTTGATCAGCTCCTTGGTCCGATCCACGATGAAGAAGAACCCGTCCTCGTCCACGTACCCGACGTCCCCGGTGTGGTACCAGCCCTCGCGGTCGAGACATGCGGCGGTCTCCCCGGGCTGGTTGAGGTAGCCCCTCATGATCTGCGGCCCGCGGATCAGGAGCTCGCCTTCCTTGCCCTGGGGCACGTCCTCGCCGGTCACGATGTCGACGATCTTCACTTCCGTGTTCGGCACAACGCACCCGGCCGACCCCGGCTTCCTCGGCGCGTTCCTGGTCGGGCTCAGGTGCGTCACCGGGCTCGCCTCCGTCATGCCATAGCCCTGCACCACGGGACACTTGAGCTTGCGGGCGAGCTCGCGCGCCATCTCTTCGCCGAGCGGCGCCGCGCCTGAGAAAACCAGCCGGACGCTCGAGAGGTCGAACTGGGCGACGGCAGGGTGCTTGACCAGCCCGAGAACGACCGGCGGGACCAGCGGCAGGATCGTCGCCCGGTATTTCTGGATGAGGCCGAGGAACTCCTGGAGATCGAAGCGCGGCATCGCCACGATGGTGCCGCCGCTGGCAAATCCCAGCATCATGATGACGACCATGCCGTAGATGTGGAAGAAGGGCAGGAACGCCATCGTGATGTCGCTTTCCGAGAATCCCTCGAAGTTCTCCATGCCCTCGCACTGGCAGAGGTTCGCCACCAGGTTGCGGTGAGTCAGCATCACGCCCTTCGGGAGGCCGGTCGTGCCGCTCGAATACGGCAGGACGACGAGGTCCTCCCGCGGGTTGATGCGCACGGCCGGCGGCTCGTCCCCCGCCTGGAGCAGATCGGAGAAGGGCGTGGCGCCGTCGGCCGTGCCGAATACGAAGACCTCCTCGATCCCGCTCTTCTTCGCGGCTTCCTGAGCTTTGTCGAGGAAAACCGGCACCGTCACCAGGAACCGCGCCCGCGAGTCCGCCAGCTGCTTCGCCAGCTCGTCGGCCGTGTAGAGCGGGTTTGCCGTGGTGTTGATGCCTCCGATGGAGGCGACGGCGAGGAAGATCACCGCGTACTCGGGCAGGTTGGGGCTGTAGATCGCGAAGACGTCGCCCTTCTTGAAGCCCCGCTTGGCCAGGCCGGCGGCCGCCCGCTTGACACCCTCCGAGAGCTGGCGGTACGTGAGCGTGCGGCCCGACGGCCCGTCGATCAGCGCCGGCTTGTCGCCGAGCCTGCCGGCGTGGCGCAGGACGTACTCGGCGATCGGCACGTCGGGGATGCGCACGTCGGGGCTCTTGCTCTTCGAAATCATCGGGCTCTCCTTGGAGTCGGTCTCGGCTGGCAGCAGCCCCCGGCGATGGCGCCTCTGGGCAGGACGCGATCGGACTTCCCATTCACGGTCACGGTGGGCATGACAGCCTGAGGATACTGCGCGATCGCCGCGGATCACAAGACCGAAGGCGTTCCTCGGTTGAAGGCCATGGTACACTTTTTTCGGGCGCCTGAGGCCGCCATCCCGCATGCGAACCCCCTATAGCCCGACGACGGCCCGCAATATCCTCTGCGTCTTCCCGCGCTACACGCCGTCGTTCGGGACCTTCCACCACGCCTACGCGCTCCTGGGCGGCGTCCGCGCCTTCATGCCGCCGCAGGGGCTGCTGCTCATCGCCGCCTATCTGCCCAAGTCCTGGCGCGTGCGCTTCGTGGACGAGAACGCGCAGGCGGCGACGCGTGAAGACTTTCGCTGGGCCGACGCGGTGCTCGTGTCGGGCATGCACGTCCAGCGCCCCCACATCGAGGACATCATGCGCCGTGCGCATGCCTGCGGCCGGCCCGTGGCCGTGGGCGGCCCGTCCGTCTCCGGCTGCCCGGAGATGTACCCCGAGGCGGATTTCCTCCACGTGGGGGAGATGGGGGACGCGACGGACGAGCTCATCGAGCGGCTCGACGGCCTCGAGGGCCGGCCCGAGCGCCAGGTCGTCCTGACCACGGGCGAGCGCCTCCCCCTCACCGCGTTTCCGATGCCCGCCTACGAGCTGATCTCGATCCCGAAGTACTTTCTGGCGAGCGTCCAGTTCTCGAGCGGCTGCCCTTTCACCTGCGAGTTCTGCGACATCCCCGCGCTCTACGGGAGGAACCCGCGACTCAAGACGCCTGAGCAGGTGGTGGCCGAGCTGGACCGGCTGCGCGAGGGCGGGGCCCAGTCCGTCTACTTCGTGGACGACAACTTCATCGCCAACCCCAGGGCGGCGCTGAACCTGCTCCCGCACCTCGTCGCCTGGCAGCAGCGCCACCGCTACCCGCTCCGGATAGCCTGCGAGGCCACGCTCAACATCGCCAAGAACGAAGACATCCTGGGGCTCATGCGCGAGGCCGGTTTCGTCACGATCTTCTGCGGCATCGAGACGCCCGAACCGGGGGCGCTCGAGGCCATGTCCAAGCAGCAGAACCTGCGCCTGCCCATCCTCGACGCGGTCGAGACGATCAACCGTTACGGCATGGAGGTCGTCTCGGGCATCATCATCGGACTCGACACTGACACGCTCGAGACGGCGGACCGGATCATCGAGTTCATCCACGCGTCGCGGATCCCCATCCTCACCATCAACGTGCTCTACGCCCTGCCGAAGACGCCGCTTTGGACGCGACTCGAGCGCGCGGACCGGCTCGTGCACGCCGAGGGGCGGGCATCCAACGTGGACTTCCTCCTGCCGTACGACACCGTGCTCGACATGTGGCGGCGCTGCATCGAGGCGGCCTTCGAGCCCACGCTCCTCTACGCGCGCTACGCGTACCAGCAGGCCCATACCTTCCCCAATCGCCTCGCCTACCCCGTAGACCCGCGCCGGCTCGCTCCGCACAATATCCGGCGGGGGCTCGGCATCTTCGCGCGGATCTTCTGGCGCCTGGGCGTCCGCGGCGACTACCGCCGCGCCTTCTGGGCGATGGCGGCGCGGATGCTCGGCACCGGGCGCTTCGAGCAGTTCATCCACAGCGTCATCGTGAGCCATCACCTCATCGAGTTCGCGCGGCAGTGCCTGGCCGGCATGCCGGAACCGTCGTTCTACGCGCCGGCCAGACCGCAGCCGCTCGTCCTCCACGCCGACACGTAGTGTTCGCCGCCTGGGGCCGCTTCGTCCACCGACACCGATGGCCCGTCCTTGCGCTCTCCGTGCTGTCGCTGGCCCCCTCCGTTTGGCTGATCGTCCGGGGCGGGACGTTCGACAATAACCCGCTGCCGAGGTTCACGGAGTCCGGACGCGCCATCGCGCTCATCGAGCGGGAGCTGCCGAAGAAGCCCCCGTCGTTCGGGCTCATCCTCGGCAGCGCGTCCCTTCGCGCCGAGGACCCAGCCTTCCGCGACGCCGTCACGCGGGCTCTCGCGCCCCTCCGCAACGATGCGCGAGTGGCCCGCGTGGTGACGCCGTTCGACGCCGCGGGGCCGGACCCCCGGCACGTCTCCCGCGACGGGCGCCGTATCCTGGCGACCGTGGAGCTCACGAGCGGGCCGTCGGAGTTCGCCGCCCTCAATCTCGGCCAGGGCGAGAGCGGCGCCTACGCGGAGCTGCGCGCACTGGTGCGCTCCGACGCGCTCGAGGTGGTGCCGGTGGGAGCCATGGCCCTCAACCACGACTTCACGGAGACGGCCACTCGAGCCATCGCGCGCGCCGAGCGGGTGCTCTGGCCCGTGGTGCCGCTGCTGCTCGTTCTCGTCTTCGGCTCCTTGATCGCGGCCGCGCTCCCGCTCGGCGTAGGCGTGCTCAGCGTGGCGGCGGGAATGGCAGCGACGCTCGCGCTGTCGCGGGTCGCGCCCGTCTCCGTCTACGCCGTCAACGTGGTCTCGATGGTCGGCTTCAGCGTGGCGGTGGACTACTCGCTGTTCGTCATCAGCCGCTTCCGCGACGAGCTGCGCGGGCGGCCAGGCGCCGAGGCGCTCGCGCGCACGATGGAGACGGCGGGCCGGGCCGTCCTCTTCTCCGGTCTCACCGTGGCCATCGGGCTCCTCGGCATGCTCTGCCTTCGCCTCCGAAGCCTGGCCTCGATGGGACTGGCGGGCACGGCCGTCGTCCTGCTCGCCGTCGCCTTCGCCCTGACCTTCCTCCCCGCGCTCCTCGCCATCCTCGGTCCGCGCGTCGACGCGCTCCGGCTGCCGTTCCTCAATCCGGAGCAGTCGGAGCGGAGCCGGCGCGCCTGGCGGCGGCTCGCCGCCGCGGTGATGGCGCACCCCTGGCGCGTGCTCATCCCCGTCGTGGCGGGGCTGCTCCTCGTCGGCTCACCCTTCCTGCGGC
>Ga0326597_10000756_pt1 | contig 55403 bp, 45 predicted proteins | sample RVTome_12_FD_203789 | JGI IMG/M metagenome (GOLD analysis project Ga0326597, IMG submission 203789) | Soil microbial communities from uranium-contaminated site in the Upper Colorado River Basin, Wyoming, United States - RVT100D185 | ecosystem: Environmental > Terrestrial > Soil > Contaminated >... | reverse complement strand
AGAACAGGAACAGCTCCGGGAAATCGACGATGACATAGGTCGTCGCTGGAAACAGCGTCTTGAACTGGTACGCGAATCCTCCCCAACCCGCGCCGATCTCCAACACCGTCCTCCGGCGGTCCGTGGCTTCGAACGCCGCGAGCATTCCAGACTGTCGCATCCCGACGAGCACTTCGAAGAACTTGAGCGTGTCCACGTTGTGGCGCCGGCCGTCGATGGTGAACCCGAAGCCCCCGAGTGCATCGTGTTCCCCAACGAGCAGCCTGTCGTCGCCTGCCAGGGCGACCAACGCCCGCAGCCGACGCTCGAAGTACGTGCGTTGATCTCCGGACCCTCGATAGTCGTAGGGCCGAACGCCGGTAATGTGAAACGCGTGATGACGCAGTTTCCGAACGACCAACGGAGAAGCGTCGATCAGATAGTCAATCTGATCCAGCTCCTCGGTCCAGTAGCGACTCGGCCCAGCCTGCTCACCCTCGGCCGCCTTCATCCGAAGCACCTCGTCGCGCACGCGTCGATAGGTGACGTAAGCGGCTCGGTCACTCTCCGACAGTTGGGTCGAAACCATCGTATCGATCACGAGGGAGATCCAATCAACGCCTTGAGGCGTCCCTTGATACGAGCGAGCTGCTTGCGGCGGAAGCCGGTTCCCTGTTCCCGCTGCCGCGCACGTCGTCGGGCGGCGAGAAACCGTCGCTTCTCCGCAACGCGTCGGTTGCGGTCGATCGAGGCGGCCTCCTTGTGGGCGGCCTTGCGCGCCCGCGCGCGGTCGTTGACCATCTCTGGTGTGTCGCGAAGTGCGGCCCGCAGCCAGCCCCCGTCAGCCGATCGAGCCACGGCTCGCACCACAGGCTGAATCGCCGCATGCCAGGTCGCCGGGATGTCGGCCGGGCTCGGATGCGCGGCGCCGAGAGCTTCGACCGCCGCCACGAACGTGGGTGTCGCGGGAACGTCGAGCCCTTGCGGACGCACAAACGCTTCCACGAATCGACGGTTGCGCTCGTCGCGCACCGTCGGTTGCGCAAGCGTCGACGTCAACGCCGTGAGGTGATCCGAAATCGAGCGCGTGGCTCTCAGGAGCCCTCCTTCGACTTCCATCAGGTAGCGAAAGTGCTGCACGCCCTCCTGATACATCTCGAACTCTGGCAGCAGTAGCGTCAGCACCGGCCGGCCCACGATAGCCGCCTCGAGAAAGGCGCTCGTGACCAGACCCACGACCGCATGGCTGTGGTAGAGCGAGTCAAAGTAGTCAGCTTGCGAGTCCGGATTGACCGGATTGGTTCCGTACAAGACGGCGTTGCCAAACTGTTCGAAGGAGACGTCCCTCCATTCGTCCATTCGCTCCGGATGAGGTCGCACCAAGACGCCGGCACTCCTCAGAAGAGGATCGGCACTCTGGCGTATGGCTTCAAGCCAACGAAGCACGAACTTCGATTCGTACGGATTCGGCGTCATCACCGAACAGACATACAAAAGAATCGGGCGCTCCGGGGAGAGGCCCACGGCACGACAGAATGACACGCGGTCACGCGACGGTGCGCGGTCGAACCACTGGTCATAGCACTGAGCGCCGGTGACCACGATGCGGTTTTCCGGCATGCCGTGCCATTCAACCGCCTCGCGCTTCTGCGTATCGTTCCAGAGCAGAATGCGGTCTGGTACGGTACGCAGCAGCGCCTTGCTTGACAGGTGATCCCAGCTGAACACACACACGGCCGTACGACGGCCGAGGGCGCGAGCCGCACGAAGGTGGTCGATCTGCGGCAGGCGCCAGGCAGTCACCGATGCCAGCAGCACTACGTCAGGATTCTGCGACTCGATGAACGCTCGACTCGCTTCGCTCACCGGCATCACGCGCTCGCTGACCTTCAGCAAAGCGCCCAGCACGCGGCGTCCCCATACGTGTTCACTCACGCCGGCGTCCATCAGTCGCAAGACCCCCCTGGGGATCCGTTCTCGAAGTGTCAGACGGGATTTGCCAAACGGGGCGAAGGCATCGTCATGAAATCGCACGTAGTCGGAGGCCCCGCGCAACTTTCGAGCCAGACGAAACCACGGCTCGTCATCGAGCGACGGTGCGTACCCGTAGGTTACGCCGGAACGCCCACTCGCCAAGCGTTCGACCAGGGCTTTCCCACCGAGCGACTCCTGTTCATCGGCTGCCAGATGCACCGTATGTCCACGGTCGGCGAGCGCCACAATGACAGACTCAAAGTTTCGGTAGTACGCGTAGTGCGCCGCAAGAAAGAGCACCTTCATGCAGAGCTGGAGGACATGAGCAGTTCGGCGACTTCGAGATCGAAGGCGTCGTCGATGTCAAACGATTCGGCCCGTGTCATGACAAGGCCACGCACGTCGGTGCCGTAGAGCGACCGCTGGTCCGTGACCACAGACGTGCGCACAGCCAGAACGGCAGGCCCATTGCGAGCAAAGAGCAGGGGCTTGTCCTGTCGGCGGGTCGGGGTCTCGCCGTCGGTCCACGGCACAAGCCGATCGCCCTGCAACCGCAGGAGCGACGATGGCGTGAACTGATGCGGAACAGGCATGACCGTCACGACCGCGTCCGCCCCGGTCGACAACAGCCGATCGATCGCCGCGTCGATGTGGTCGGCTCGCCGAAATGGCGAGGTCGGCTGCAGGAGCACCAGGACATCGGGTCGGTACCGCTCGCGCTGACCGAGCGTCACCACCAGATCGAGAAGCACCTCGAGCATCGGGGTATCGTCGGCCGCCAGGCGTTGGGGCCGCAGGAATGGGACCTCGACGCCCAGCTCCGCTGCGACACTGGCGATCTCTTCGTCGTCGGTGCTCACGACAACCCTGGTCAGTCGGCCGCTGGCGCGGGCGGCCTCCGTCGTGAGCGCCAGGAGCGGGCGACCTGCCAACAAGGCAAGGTTCTTGCGCGGAATCCCCTTGGATCCCCCTCGCGCCGGAATCACCCCGAGGATGTTCAGTACTGAATCCGCTTCTGCACGCTGAGAGATGTACGTGCCAGGACGTCCGCAATTCTGGCGCCCGCATGCCCATCGCCGTACAGATGATTCGGAGCGTATCGTCCGCTCTTCAGTTGGCGCCGGATCGCCTCGGCAATGGCGACCCGGTCGTGGCCCACATCGATGATGTTGTGGGCACGTTCGCGGCCGTCCTGCCGGCTGCCGATGTTGACCGCCGGCGCCCCGATGAATGCTCCTTCGCGAATGGGTGCGCTCGAATTGCCGACCAGACACGCGGCACTTCGCATCAACTTGAGGTACGTCTCGACCGGGAAGTTCTTGTAGAACCGAATGTACGTGGGCTTGTAGGTTTCACGGAACTTCCGCATGCCCCGCGACACGTCTTCGGAGCCTGCGTCCACGTTCGGCCACAGCATGACGGCGGGCATCTGCAGCTCGTGCAGTGCCATCAGTGTCTCGCCAATCTGGCATTCGGCCTGTCCGTATTCGGTGGTGACCGGATGCTGGCTCACGAGCAGAAACGGTTCATCGGTCGAGATGTGACCGCCAACACCCTCTCGATCGAGCCACCCGGCATCCAGTGGACTGTCACCCGCCAGCACTTCGGCCAGCAGATCGATCCGTGGACAACCCACCACATGGACGCTTTGCGGCTCCTCGCCGAGGCGAAGGATCCGATCCGCCGAGTCCTGATTGGCCGGGAAGTGGATGTGCGCCAGCTTCGTGATCGCATGCCGGATACTCTCGTCGATCGTACCGGTCACCTCCCCGCCCATGGTGTGAGCGAGCGGGACATTCATGTAAGCGGCCGCGACGGCCGTCGCCATCGTCTCGAACCGATCCCCGACAGTCACCACCACATCCGGGTTCAGCAGCTCAAAGAGTGTCGGTAGCTCCAAGAGGCCAAGCCCGGTCGACTTCGCCATCGTCGCCGGAGTCTCTCCCTCGACGATCATGTTCACCCGCGCATCTGGTGTGAATCCGTCGCGCACGATCACATCGACGACCGATCCGAAGCGATCGAGAAGCGCCGACGCGGCAACAATGATCTGGAGCTGAAGGTCGGCATGTGCCAGCACGGCGCGCATGACCGACTTGATACTGCCGTAATTGGCACGCGACCCGACGACGACACACACCTTACGCATGGGTTTTCTGGTCCGCTGTCACATCGCGCGTATCGACGCGCGGCAGCTCGTAACGAGGCTCGCGACCGACGACCGCCGCGCGGCGTACTGTATTGAAGGCCATCGAATACCCGCTCTCCTCGAGCACACCCAGCGTGTCCGCATTGTAGGTATGAGTGAAGCCGTAGGGATAACAGAACGACACGGTCTGCTGGCCCGTCAGCTCACGAATGAGGTCAGGGCCATTCCGCAGTTCCTGCCACTGGGCTTCGCGGCTCAGTCGCGACAGCACCGGATGTGTCTCGGTGTGGAATCCAAACGTCATGCCCCCGGCCGCCATCTCTCGCACTTGCGCCTTCGACAGATAGAGCGATCGCGCAAACTCCTCGCGGGCCCCCAAGTGGCGCGCAAACAGCCAGGACAGAACCCGGTTGGCGACCGGATAGGGCGCCTCGTAGTTGAGCACGCGCTTGATCCTGACGTCAGGCGCCTCGTCGTAGCGGTAGACGCCCTCTCGTCGGGGAGAAGACCCGGTGGCACCAGCCGCCTCTTCCGTGTTGACGCCTTCCGCCTTGAGGGCCGCGCCCACCTCCGTGGCGAAACGGTCTGCGCCGAGCTGACTCAGCAGGAAGTGGGTCATGTGCACGTTGAGCAAGGACGGCGAGTCGCCCAGCGTCGCGCCAGACAGAAAGAAGATTCCGCCGAGACCGCGGGCACGCAATACGGGAAACACATGCTCGTAGTGATCGACGAATCCGTCGTCAAACGTCAGCAACGCCGCCGGGCGATCGAGACCCACGCCCGCGAGGACTGCCCGTTCGAATGTGAGACCGTCAACGATGTCGTATCGCGCCTGAAGCCACTCGATCTGCTCCTCGAATGCCGAGACCGACAACGCCTTGATGTGGGGAAACGGTGTCCGCTCGACGTCGCGCACGTAGTGATAGAAGACAATCGTGCAGCCCGGTGTCGTCACGCGACGCGCTCCGGTTCGACGAGACGAAGGGCCGCGTCGCGAGAAGCACGCGCGGTCAGGTACTCATCGATCATACCCGTCTCAAAATTTCTGGACATCCTGCGTACAGCATCCGCGCTGAAGTCCTTCCGTTGATAGAAGCGACCGCCGCTCCATTGAGGCACCGGGAGCGCCGTCCCTGCCACATGCGCGGCTGCCGCTCTCAGTAGCGTGTCAGCAGCCGCGACGATGGTCTTGTTGCCGATATCGTGCGGGCCGTCACCGCGGGCGACTGTCGGCCTGGCGTGCGCGAGCATCGGCCCAGTGTCGATGCCGGCGTCCAGATAGTGAATCGTGGCGCCGACGTACTCAGGCTCACGATTCACGAGTGGCCAAAAATTGGTACCGGCGCCTCGATAGTACGGCGACAGACCGAGATGAATATTGATGATGCGGCCCCCGAACGCGGACAACAGTGGCTCGCGGAGGATGCCGGTACCGAACACCAGCACCACGTCCGGCCGAGTCCCCGCCATCAGGGCCACCTCTACGGGATCGTTGCAGCCTCCGGCCGGCACGACCCGGTGAACAGCCTGCGCGCGGAGCCGAACCGCGTCGTGCGACGAAAAGTAGGCAGCCTCAGACTCGTCGCGACTGACGAAGTGACGCCGGATGACGGCCTCGTCATCGGCGTTCTCGGCGTAGCGTTCCGGCTGAAAGCTCTTCGCTTCCTGCCAGACACCCGCCAAGTCGCTTCGTGCCGCAACCGTGTTGGCGACGAACACGTGACGCCGAAACGTGCTGGTCAGCAAGACCGCTCTCATCGGATCACCCGTTCGCCCCAACCGGTACGACCGAGAACTGGAGATATGTCATGCCTGGGTCCACCTCCTCAACGCCTGGCGCGAAGCGGTTTGACCACGGACTTCTGCCACCACTTGGTGACAGCCTTCCGCCTTCGGTGCGTGAACTGGTGTACGCGCTTGCGCATCGGCTTCAGAGGGTCGGGCCTGGCAAGCCAGGCACCAATGCCGCCCGGCACAGCGGCGGCAAAGACCACCGGGCGAAGACAATAGCTCCAGAACGGCACGACCCGCGGTCGCGGCGCTGGCGCAGCCGCCAACCGCTCGACCGCGTCGACGAAGATCGGCGTGGCCGGGCGTTCGATACCGTGCGGGCGAATGAAGCTCCCGATGAATCGCCGGGTTTCGGCCTGCGCACCCTCCAGATCCCGCAATCTCTCGCTCAATTGCTGCACGTGCTCGTCAATCGTCGACGCGATCCGCACGCAGCCGCCGTGCTCGGGGAGCAGATGATGAAAATGAATCGTTCCTTCCTGCGTCCCTGAGAACTCCTCCGCCAGTATCGAGAACACCGGCCGCCCGATGATCGCGGCCTCGATCATCGCGCTGGTATTGATGCCGACCACGGCGGCCGAGTGGTAGATCGAGTCGAAGAAGTCCGCTCGATTGTCAGGATCGATCGGATTGTAACCACCTCGAGGGAAGAACACCGCACCCGGCAGGTCGGACAGTGGGTCCGGGTCCCAGGCGTGACAGTTGTACGGATGCGGCCTGACGAGAACGTTGATCTCCCGCAGCGACGGATCCGGGCTCGCGCGCAGCGCCGCAATCCACTTGCGCACGAACGCGACCTCGGCGCGAGACTCGGAGATGAAACTGGAGGAGCCAGTAAAGAGCAGAAACGGCTGCCCGTCTCTCAGACCAACGCGCTCGCCGAACGCTTGCCGATCGCGAGTGACACGCTTCATGAACCAGCGGTCGAACAGTTGCGCACCGGTAGCCACGATCTTGCCCATCGGAATGTAGTGGTACTCGTGTGCTTCTCGTTTCTGCGCTTCGTTCCAGACGATCACAAGGTCGGGCTCAACCCGGAGCAGGCCCTTGTTGGTCAAGTTGTCCCAGCTGGCCACGCATGCGGCCGAGCGGATCCCATCGGACTGTGCCGCCTTGACCCAGTCGACCTGCTCTGATGCCGCGTCGATGAGCGGTGACACGAGCATCACATCAGGCGCCTGCTCGGCGAGAAACTCGGCGATGGGCCGGCAGACGGGAATGGCCCGTTCTGCGGCCATCAACAGGCGCTCGGCTCTCTCCACATGAGCAGGAGCCAACTGCGGGATGGCATCGAGCCAGTGATAGGCCGCGGGAAGCACCTTCCGCTTCATGCGGGCGCGGAGACTTGTCGCCGAGGCGAATCGCGGATGGAGATACCGAACGAAGTCCATGATGCCTCGCAGCCCATGGGCGATCGCTCCCCACATTCCCGTATGCTCCGGAACGACCCCCAGCACGCGTACGCGGTCGACATAGGCCTTCAGCCCTTCAAGGCCGACTGGCTTCTTGTGGCTCGCGTTGACGACCGCGATCGCGACGTCGTGGCCTCGGGCCGCACACTCCTCGATAGCGGAATCATAGAATCGCAGATACTCCGGCGAGTCCCAGACGAACAGGATCTTCATGTCGCGGACCCGCGGCTCCCTGACAGCGCCAGGCCCAGCAACGGCGCCGTGGCCACATCCAGCGACACGAGCGAAGATCCGCCGAGCGTCGAGAAAGCCTGCTGCGCCACCTGAAGATGGTGCGTCTTGAACGAACCCTCGGAGTAGAACGCCAACGCATCGACTCCGCACAAGGGCGCGAGGTACGAATAGCCGCCGTAGGTGCCGACGAACACGCGCGCGCGTGCGATGACCGCCGTCTGAACCGCGAGATTTCGCTCAGGCGACATGTGAGCGGCCACGCTCATGACGCGCGGACCCACGGGCTCGACGTCGTGGTGGTCGTCCACGTTGAACGGGGTATTCAAAAGAACCACCGGGGTCTGGTTACTGATACGCTCGATAGTTGATGCGACGAATGAACGGTTCGCTGGGGTATCGGGAAAACAGTCGCTGAAATAGAACCGTGCGGCCACGTACTCAGCAGGAAGCCGAGCCACGACCGGGTGGTCTTCGGGGGCCAGCCGCGCATGGACGGAGCGCTCGGTCACGCGGGTCGCTGAGGTCAGATTCTTCCAGTACGGCATGAACAACCGGTACATCATGCCGGGATGTAGGAGGTCCGGCCGTCCGAGCCTGTGCGTGGCGGCTACACGCCTCACCAGTTCCGCGTCGAACGCGCCGGCCCGCCGCTGCTTCTTGGCAGCCGCCGTCGCGGCCCTGAAGCTGTCGGGCGAAACGAATTCGAACGCATCCACGTAGTGCGCTGCGAGGTCTCCGTACCACGACCGCGTCCCGCCTCTCGATACGACCCACAGGCGCTCAGCCGGGATGCGATAGGTCTGAAGCAGCCATCGCACGAAAGGCACCCAATAAATCAGCTCGAATCCGACTTCCCCAGTCCACGGCCCGATGATGACAGGGCGCTCGTGACGCAAAAGCTCCTCGAGTCGTCTGGCGAATCGACGGTCGTCCATCCCCTGGTCGTCGAGCAACCGCGCCCGTTCGAGGGCCTCGGACACGGTATGGTCCTGATGGCGGGCCTGTCGTTGAAGGGCCTCGACGCGCTGCTCGAGCGAGCGAATCGACGCCGCGCTGGCACGTGTCGGTACAGCACCCTGCAAGGCCTCGAGTTGGCGGGCCTGTGCTGCCAGCGCCTCGCGCTGTGCCCTGCCAAAGGCACCGACCTTCTCTTCGATGACCGCGAGCCGATCGAGCGCGCGCTGACCCGTGAGTCTGGCGAGAAGCCGACCGAGCCCTTTCTCCCGATTCATGCCTGCCGGCCGTCTCCGCCCAGGCGGCCGCCGAGCAAGCCTCTTATGCGCTGGGTGACTCGCGCTCGCAGCGCCTGGCGTCGTCGCTGACGCTGGCTCGCCGCCTTCGCGCGCTCGCGAGCGCCTCGCTCGCGCGTTCTCTCCAACTGAGCCTGCCGTCGAGCGGCTTGCTCGGCCCGCAAGGCCTCTTCGCGAGCCAACGCCTTCGCCGCCCGCCGCCTTTCGCGATCCTTCTTCGTATCCTCCGCGGCTCGCTCGCGTGCCAATCGCTCCTGCTCATACGCCTCGAGCCGCCGCTGATGCTCCGGATCCGTCCGCCGCCAGTCGTCGCGAAACAGCTCCTTGCCGTACACGCGCCACAACACCAGGAACACCGGGTACGTCACCCATCGAAGCAGCAGCAGGTGCGCCGGCGTCACGGCCGGCTGGGGTGCGGGCAACGCAGAGATCTCGTCGATCGCGTCACACAAGACAGGAGTGGCCGCCCTCTCCAGACCGTGGGGGCGGATGAACTCGCGCACGAACTGGCGGTTGGTCTCCGATGCATCGTGGGATGGGCTCAACGACTCGGCCAACTGCAGGTGATGTTCCTCGAAGCTCGTGCTCGTCTGCAGCATCCCGCCGCCCACATTGAGCAGATAGTGGAAGTGCAACGTGCCTTCTTGATTGTCCGAGAACTCCTTGACGAGAATCGTGTGCACCGGCCGGCCCACGATCGCAGCTTCGAGGAAGGCGCTGGTATTGAGCCCCACCACCGCCGCGCTGTAGTGAAGCGACTCGAAATAGTCCTCCTTCGAATCAGCATCCATGGGATTCGTGCCGTACAGCGTGACGTTCTCGAACCTCGTCACGTCAATCGTTCTCCACTCGTCCATCCGGGCCGGATGGGGCCGAATCAGTATGGCTGCCGAGCGCAGCTCTGGCCGCGGGCTCCTGCGAAGGCTCTCGATCCACCGGCAGACGAACTCGGCTTCCACCGGGCTGCCCCAGAACAGGGCCGAGCACACGTAGAGGATGAACGGCCGGTCCGACGCAAGCCCGACACGCTGGCAGAATGCTTCGCGGGTGCGCTGTGGAACTCGCCCGAACCACTGGTCGTAGCACTGGGCGCCTGTGACCACAACGCGTTCGGCAGGCACCCCGTGAAGCCGAACCGCTTCGTCCTTCTGGGTCTCGTTCCACACCAACACGCGCAGCGGCACGTCCCGGATGAGCGCCTTGCTCGACAGGTGGTCCCAACTGCCAACGGAAAACACCGTGCGCAAGCCTTCTGCGTGGGCGGCGCGCAAGATCTCGAACTGCCACGATCCGAGGTACACCAGCGGGGTGATCAGCACCACATCCGGCCCGTACTCGCGGAGCCGCTGGCGAATCTCGGACACCGCGGGCAAAGCCCGCTCGATCGCACGCAGCGCGGCGAGTAACCGCCGACGGTTGCCGGCCCGGCGAAACAAAGACCGTCGGCTGAGTCTGACCAGCATCGGCGGGACGCGCTCCTCGGCGCGGCTGCGCAACTTGGGCGCCGCGTCGTACCTGGAATCGAAGTATCGAAGGTAGTCGGCCCAGAGCCGAACCGTTCTCGCCAACTCGAACCAGAACGCCGATGTCGCCGGAGACGGCGACAGCCTCGTGAAGCTGATCTGTGGATGGTCGGCGAGCACGCCATCGAGCGCCTTCTCCCACCCGAGCGACTCCGTCCGGCTGATCGCCAGGTGAATCTGGTGCCCGCGAACCGCCAGTTCTCGAATGACTGGCTCGTACACCAGAAACGAGCCGAGATGCTGAATGGACAGAAATATCCGCATCGGCTACGGGACCTGGTCTGGCTCGCCTTTTCGCCAGGTCAGAAACGCGTGTACCCCCATCTTGCTGCGATTGAGGAGCCAGCGCGCGGGCAGCACGATCGCCCGTTTGAGCACCCTCTTGGCGAAACGCACCAAGCACCCGGGCACGCGCCTGACAAAACGAGCCGTGTAGATCAGACGAGACACGAGTGCGCGGAGCATCAAACGGCCCGGCCGCGTCCAATGCAGGATGATCGAGCGAAGCTTGGCTCGCTCCATGGTCATGACAGTGGTGAGAAACGCCGCTGGCACGAGCGAGACACGCAGGGTTCGCTCGGCAACCGAGGCCGTGCGAGGCGCGAGCCGAGGCCCGGACGCGAAGCGTTCGATCTCCTCGACCACGCGAGGCGTCGCCGCCACGTCGAGGCCGTGCGGCCGTATGAAGCTCCGAATGAAACCGCGGGCGCGCTCCCGCTCGCGGCCCTGCCCGTGCAGGAGTTGCGCGAGCTGCGCGACGTGTGCACCGAGGTCAGAGGCCAGATGCAGAAGTCCGCCCTCGACGTTCTTGAGATGCTGGAAGTGGAGCGTGCCTTCCTGGGTAGACGTAAACTCCTGTGCATCGATGGTGTAGACCGGTCTCCCGACGATACCCGACTCGATCATGCCGCTGGTGTTGACGCCGACCACCGCCTCGGCGTGGTACATCGAGTCAAAGTAGTCGGCTCGCGCCTGACCGCCGATCGGGTTCACCCCTGACTTCGGCCAGACGGCCACATCTGGGAACTCGGCCGCAAGGTCCACACTCTCCCACTGCCTGGCATTCTGGGGGTGCGGCCGCACGAGTACGCCCGTCGTGCTGAGCGTCGGGTCACTGCTCTGCCGAATCGCCGTGATCCACTGGCGAACGAACCCAACCTCGTACGGTGCAATGAAAGGCGACGAGCAGAGGTACAGCAGAATCGGTCGAGCGGTATCGAGACCGATCTGGCGGCAGAAACTGTCGCGATCGAGTGATGGCCGCGTCGCGAACCAGTGGTCGTACGCCTGAGAGCCCGTGACGAGCACTCGCTCCTCCGGCACGCCATGCAGGGCCATCGCTTCCTGCTTCTGCGCCTCGTTCCAGACAAGGACACGATCCGGCACCTCGTGAATGAGACCCTTCGTCGTCAGGTGGTCCCAGCTACCGACGCCGAGGACACTCTTGATCCCCATCTGCCGGGCGCACCTGACGTGATCAACCTGATGCGACCGGAAATACAAGAGCGGGGTCAGCATGAGTAGATCAGGCTTGACCCGGCGGAAGACGTCGGCCACTTCGCCTGGCGGAGGAAGCACCCGCTCGACCGACCGAAACAGCCCGCGAAGAACCGCCAACCCTGGCCGCGAGCCGGTGACCGGCATGCGAGCCAGGGCCACGGCGAAGGCCGGGGCCTGGTCCGCAGCTCGACCACGCAGCTTGGCCGAATGATCCCATCGCGGATCGAGGTAGCGCCAGTAGTCGAGTGAGGCGCGCACACCGGTCGCGAGCGAGTACCAGAGCCGATGACGGGTCGACGGGAGCAGTTCGAACGTGATGGAGGGATGATCGGCGGCGAGCAGGCTCACCAACTTTTGACCGTCGATCGCGTCGGTCCGTTCGGCCAACAGATGGAGGTGATGGCCCCGTTCGGCGAGCAGCCGAATCGTGGACTGGAAATTTCGGAGGAACCCGAAGTGAGTGGCCGAAAAGAGAATCTTCATCCCGAAGTCTGCGTCGATCGCTCTGGCGGTACGAGCTACCGCCCTCTCACCTACAACGAGGCGCGTGCAGAAGTCCGCGGGCGCACCACGACCACTACCTCAAGCGAGCGAGCTGAGCTCGAGGCAGACTCCAATGGGCTTTACTGGCTGTCATTGTGCCGTGTGAAGGAGGTGGCGCGCGTCCTAACTTGTAGATAATATGAGATTTGAGCCGAGAGGGTCAATAAGACAGACGCTTGCGTATCCTTTTCTCCGTTCGAAATCCAACTTACGTCCGCCACTACGATTCGGTTCTCCGCGCGCTGGCCGCGCGAGGGCACGAGTTGCTCCTGGTCATGCAGCCAGGGAAGCGGTCGTGGCCCGCTTCCGCGCTTACGCTCGCGCGGGAGTGTCCCGCGATCCAGTTGTCGACCATGCCGGACGTCGCCCTTGACCCATGGTGGGAGCTGGCTTCACGACTCAGGCAGGCCCGCCAGTATCTCCGTTTCCTGCAGCCGGAGTACGAGGGCACCCCGGGTCTGCTGGCACGAGCACGGACCAGGGCGCCGCGGGCCGCTGTACGACTCGGCGACTGGATCGGAAGACACGAGACCGCGCGGCGGCTGATGGTCCGGGCGATCGACATGCTGGAACAATCGACGCGTACCGCAGCAAGGTTCCATGGGTACATCCGAGACCAGCGAGCCGAGGTCATCGTCACGACCCCGTTGGTGGTGCTCAAGACGGCGCAACTCGACCTGGCCAGAGCCGCAACCGAACTTGGCGTGCGAAACGTGTGTGCCGTCGCCAGCTGGGATCACCTCTCGAGCAAGAGCGAACTCACGTTCGCACCGCAGCAAGTACTAGTCTGGAACGAGATTCAACGACAGGAAGCCACCAAGTGGCACCGAATCACCGCCGACCGTGTCGTCGTCACCGGCTCGCAAGTATTCGACGAGTGGTTCGTCAAGCGGCCATCAACGACGCGCGCCGAGTTCTGCGCCCGCGCGGGGCTGCATCCGGACCGCCCCCTCCTTCTGTATGCGTGCTCGTCGCTCCTCGAAGGAAGTGCGCCCGAAGCGGCGTTTGTCATGCGGTGGGCGACTCATCTTCGCGCCAGCCAGCACAAAGTCCTGCGAGAGTCGAGCATCCTCGTGCGGCCACACTTCAGGCGCCGTCGGGAGTGGCGTGGCGTCGATCTTCGCCACCTGGGCGATATCGCCTGCTGGCCCTCGGAGGGTGACGCCCCGGCCGATGCTGCGGCGAAATCAGACTATTTCGATTCGCTCTTCCACGCGAACGCTGTCATCGGGTTGAACACCAGCGCCATGATCGAGGCGGCAATCCTCGATCGTCCGGTCCATACGGTCCTCCTGCCCGAGTTCAGCGACAGCCAGGAGGGCACGATCCACTTCCACTACCTCCTCGGGGACGGTTCGGGAGTGCTCCGCGCAACGCGCTCGCTGGACGAACATGCCGACGACCTGGCGGCCATCCTCGAGGGACGCGGAACCGATCCGGATCGCAGCGCTCGTTTCGTCCGCACGTTCGTTCGACCGTATGGCCTGGACACTCCGGCGACGACTCGGGTGGTCGATGCGCTCGAGCACCTGGCCGCACAGCCTCCGCCAGCGCCGGTCCCCGCACCACGATGGACGCATGTAGTTCGCCCGGCACTGTGGCCGTTCGCCCGCGCCGCGGCCGCACGCGTGCGCCGCTCTCGCAACGCCTTCCGCGACGACAAACGGCGACGTCTCGCCGAGCATCGCCGGCGCAAGGCGGACGAAAGAAAATCAGGACCCCACCGGTGATCGTGAAGCATCGATAATATGGGCTTGCGTATTCTCTTCTCCGTCAGGAAGCCATCGAACGTTCGACACTACGAACCGGTTCTTCGCGCATTGGCTGCTCGAGGTCACGAGATCGATCTCGTGCAAGAGCACCTTGGAGACGTCGACTGGCCGCCGTTCGTGCTCGCGCTCGCGAAGGCGTGCCCGAACATCCGTCTGGGGATGATGCCCACCGCGGCGAAGACGCATTGGTGGGAGCTGGCGACTCGTTTTCGCCGAGCGCGGTTCTACTTGCGCTTCTTCGGACCCGCATACCGCAATACTCCCGCATTACTGGCACGGGCACGAAGGCGGGCACCTCGACCGGCCGTACGTCTCGCCGAGTTCTTCGGCGAACCGGGGCGGAAGCTCCTCACCCGCGTCCTCGACATGCTGGAGCAATCCACCCGCAGCGCGGCGATCTTCCACCAGTACCTTCGAGACCAGCGACCCGACGTGGTCGTGCTGACGCCGCTCGTGGTCCTCAAGACCGCCCAACTCGATCTGGCCCGCGCCGCGATGGAGCTCGGAATCCGAAACGTGTTCGCCGTCGCCAGCTGGGATCACCTGTCGAGCAAAGGAGAGATCAACTTCTCACCACAGCAGGTCATGGTGTGGAACAGCGTACAAAAACGCGAGGCGACCGACCTGCACGAACTGGACCCGGCAAGCGTCGTGGTCACCGGTTCACAGGTATTCGACGACTGGTTCGCCAGAAGTCCGTCGACCACCCGTGAAGCATTCTGCGAACGGGTCGGCCTGCGCGCGGACAAGCCGATCGTGTTGTACGTGTGCTCCTCCCTCCTCGAAGGCAGTCCCCCCGAGCGGACGTTCGTCGCCGAGTGGGTGAAGAAGCTCCGCTCCAGCGGATACCCTGCGCTCAGCGACTGTGGACTCCTGGTGCGCCCCCATCACGAGCACGGTGAGGGTTGGCGACGGGTCCGCTTCGATGAATTCGACAACGTGGCCTGCTGGCCGCGGGCTGGCGACTTGCCCATCGACGCACGATCCAAGGCAGACTACTTCGACTCGCTGTACCACGCGTCGGCGGTCGTCGGGCTCAATACGAGCGCCATGATTGAAGCCGCCATCCTGGGACATCCGGTGTTCACCGTGCTCACACCACGGTTCGAAGACAGCCAGGAGGGCACCGTCCATTTTCACTATCTGTTGTCAGGTCCTGATGCCCTCCTCCGCTCGGCGCGATCACTCGACCAGCATGCCAGAGACCTCGCCGACGTGCTGGACGGCAAGGACGACGATCCCGAACGGAGCTTGCGCTTCGTTCGTGCCTTCGTGAGACCTCGCGGCCTCGACACCCCGGCCACGAGCGTATTCGTCGAGGAGCTGGAGGCCCTGGCCACCCGTCCGGCACCGCGACCGCTTCCGGTGCCGATCTGGACCCATCTGATTCGGCCCGTCCTGCTGCCGTTTGCGGCTGCAGCCGCGCGACGAATACTGGCCATGGAAGAAGCGTCCCGCCAGCGCAGCCTGCAACTCCTCGAGGAACATCGCCAGAGAAAACTGCCGCAATTGCTCGAGTACCGGCAGAAGAAGGCCGCAGAAAGCCGTCGTCGAAAACAGGAACTCGCCGGAGCGGCGAGCACGCCCAAGGACGCTACGTGAGGGTGTTGTTTCTCGTTCACAATCTCGGAAAGACCCGGCATTTCGAGGGGGTTATCTGGCAGCTCACCGAGCGCGGGCACTCAGTGGTCATCACGGCGGCGCACAAGCGAAACAAGCCGCTCAAGCTGGGCGGCACCTTCAGTCGCAATCCGCACGTCGACGTCGTGACGAACCCTGTTCGACGCACAGACGCGTGGGAACCTTTCGTTCGACCGCTGCGCCAGGCTCGAGACTACGTGAGATATCTCGACCCCCGATACGCCGACAAGCAGAAGCTCGCCGCTCGCGCCAGGGCCTACGCTCCGCCAGGGTGGCCCGAGCGGATGGACACGCTGCGCTCCCGTCGACGCATGGTCAAGGCCACCCTCGAGCTGGCCGAAGATCTCGTTCCCAGCGAGCGATACTACGAACTCTTCATCCGCTCTCACCACCCGGATGTCGTGCTCATCACGCCCCTGATCGACTACGGATCGTACCAAACCGACTACGTGAAGAGCTCCCATGCCGTCGGTATCCCGATTGCGTTCTTGCCGTTCAGCTGGGACAACCTCACCAACCGCGGACTCATGCGCATCGCGCCTGACCGGGTCCTGGCCTGGAACGAGCAGCAGAAGCAAGAGGCGATGGCCTATCACGACGTCCGCGCAGAGGATATCGTCGTCACCGGTGCTCCGCGGTTCGACGACTTCTTTGCGATGCGGCCGTCGACGAATCGAGAAGAGTTCTGCGCCCGCGCCGGCGTGGATCCGTCGCGCCCCTTCCTTCTCTATCTGTGTTCATCTCACTTCGTCGCACCTAATGAAGTCTCGTTTGTGCGCGAGTGGGTCCGCGCCGTGCGTCAGCACAGTTCGTTGGGCGATTTCGGTATCCTGGTCCGCCCCCATCCGGCCCACTCAGAACCGTGGAACCAGGCGGACCTCCAGGGCGTCGAGAACGCGTCGGTGTGGCGAGCACCCTCGAAAGTTCAGGCGGATCCGGCGCTTTTCGATTCGTTGCACCACTGCGCGGCGGTCTCCGGACTCAACACGAGCGCGATGATCGAAGCAGGAATACTCGGCAAGTCTGTCCACACAATCGCGACGTCAGAATTCTCTGGAGGGCAGGAACAGACTCTCCACTTCCACTACCTCCTGGCGCGCAACGGAGGTCTCGTCGAGGTCGCACAAACACTGACCGAGCACTGTCAACAGCTGTGTGAGGCCATCCAGCGCCCGGAGGCAGGAGAAGAGAGGAGCCGTCAGTTCATCCAGTCGTTCGTTCGCCCGAAGGGCCTCGATCGACCGGTGGCGCCCATCGTCGCTGACGAAATCGAACGCGTGGCGGCCCTGCGCAAGCGGCCACGCCGGGCACCGATGTGGCACGTCCCCGCGCGACAGGTGCTACTCGCCGCACTCAGGCGGCGCGCCGGCGGCGCCGGCTGACGCCAGCGGGGCTGTCCCGAGCGACGCATCAACCCCTCACGCCCGTGCCCGGCGCCGGGCACGGGCCATCAACGCCGCGCGCAGCCGCACCGGCCACACGCGTTCAACAGGGCCCAAGAAGCCAGCCGGCGTTCGCCGGTACTCGCGAAGGGCACGAACTGCTGGAGCCAGGGGCTCGAGAGGCAACGGGGGCGGCGCCTGGGTACGCGTCGCGACGAGACGAAGCCGAAGAGGTTGTCCCTTTGTCATCGCCTCGTCGAGATCCGCCGCATCGAGCCGAGCGGTGTGCACGAATCCTGCGCGCGCAAGCAGTCCAGTCAAGCAGGTCTCTGAATACGCGGCCAGGTGTTTCCGGCCATCGAGACAGTACTTGAACTGCCCGTGCTGCGGGAGCGTATCAAGCCTCGGCAGGCTGATGAACAGTGTCCCGCCCTCTCGCATGGCGCCAGCCAATCGCCGTAACAACGCGAGCGGCTCCGGGACGTGCTCGAGCACATGGTTCAGCAGGACGAAGTCAACACTTGCATCCTGAGGGGGCTCGTCCAGGCGGTAGTGATTCGGAAACGCGGTACTCATGGCGGGCTCGATCCCGTAGGTCTCCCACCCGAGCAACTTCAGTTTGTCGAGAAACTTCCCATCCCCGCACCCAAAGTCCAGCACCTTGGCGCCGGCTGGCGGCCTGCTCACGGGGACGTAGGGTTCCAGGGCCAGCAGAATCCTGTCTCGGCCAGAGAGCCGCCGACCGTTCTTCTGCTGGTCCCTGGCGCGCGCCCGTTGTGCGCCTCGTTGCACACGTGCTTCGAAAACCTGAGCCCAATGACCCCGGTCACCGTAGTACCGATCGAGTTCCGTTTGGCTCCGCAGAGGATTCGCAAAGAGCACCCCGCAATCCCGGCATCCGGTGACGAACGAGACCAGACGACCGTGGGTGTCGCCGACCCGTGGAATCACGTCGAGCAACACGATGCGTGGAGAAGCGCACGCAGGGCACGCCACGGCCTCGTCGTGAAACCTCACCCAGAGCAAGGCGCGGCGCGGCGCCGCCTTGCGCCGCCGGGCCGAACCCACCACTACTTGATCCCCAGAAACGCCTCAAAGCATACGTACTTCATCAAGGTCATCACGTCACGAAACCCGGCGCGCGTGAGCAGGTCGACGTTGCCCTGGGTCGAGAACGGTTCCAACACACCCTTGAGACTACGCTGCTTGCTCAGGATCTCCTTCTCGTCGAAGCCGTTCCGCAGCTTGAACTCCTGGTACAGCTGCGTTGCAAGATCCTGGAATCGTGCGTCGGGCGCCCGAACCTTCTCGAAGAGAAAGAAGGCCCCGCCCCACTGCAAGGACCGGTACACCTCGGTGAACGCGTCCTGACGGCTCTTGGGATGGATGAACTGCATGGTGCAGTACGACAGCACCAACGAAGCATCCTCGAGCGTCGCCGTTGCCACGTCATCATTGACGAATTCGACCCGCGGGTCTCCCTGACAGCGTGCGCGCGCTACCGCCAGCATCCCTTCGACCCTGTCGATACCCACGTAGCGAATGTCGCGGCGTTCCTTGTGAAAATCGAGGAACTTCTTGGCGAGCACCCCCGTTGACGACCCGAGCTCGACCACCGTGGCGTTGGGAGGGAGAAAGAAGTCGCCAAGTCGACACGCCAGCTCGTGGCCTTCGGCGTAAAGCGGAACGGAGAGGCGAACGTGCTCGTCGAATTGATCTTCGATTCCGTCAAAAGTCCACGCCGCGTTCTGGGCGTCGATCTCCTGCCCTACTTTCGCCATATCAGCCTCCCACTCGCTGGCGTCCGGACGTTTCCGACCCTGCTCGCTGGCGTTCCAAGACCCGCCGCGCCGCAGCCCGATTCAGCAACCCGCCACGTACCCTCACGGGCAGCAGCCGGCGTACACGGGCGGCCACGCCTTCCCGAGCCTTGCCGTGCCGAGCCAACGCCTCCAGCGCAGCCGTCAGCGGCGCGTCCGGCAGCGGATCCGGGTCGCGGGAGCGCACCGCCACGAGACGAAGGCGAAGCGGCATGCCTTCCGTGAACACGGCATCCAACTCCTGCGCATCGAGACGGCCGACGGTCCGAAATCCCGCGCGCCCGAGCAGGCCCCGCAGACACGCTTCTGAAAAGCACACGACATGCCGGCGCCCACTGATGCAGTAGTCGAGATCCCCGTGCGTCGGCAACGTGTCGATTCTCGGCACACTGACGAAGAGGACTCCTCCATCCCGCAGCGCCCCGGCAAGCTGCCACAGCAGATCGAGCGGGGCCACCACATGTTCCAGTACGTGGTTCAGAAACACAAAGTCGAACGTGCCATCTTGCGGCGCCGACGTGAGTCGCCGGTGCCGGGGAAATGCGGCGCTCGTGGACGGCTCGATGCCATACGTATCCCATCCGAAGTCCTGGAATCGATTGAGAAACTTCCCGTCTCCGCAACCGAAATCCAGCAGCTTCGCGCCCGGCGGGGGTTCATACACCGGCACGTGCACCGCCAGCGCGTCGAAGAGACTTCGAGCACGGCGCGGAACATGGGTTTTCGGCCGACGCTTCGACGATCGAATCCGTCGGGCATTGGCCGCTTCGATGTCGCCCATCCGTTCGGCTCGCAGCGCAGCCCAGGGCCCGCCCGGTGAGTAGTAGTGGTGCAGTTCGTCCTGACGGGGCGGCGGGTTCGCGAACAACAGCCCGCACGCACGGCACCCGGCCAGAAACGCAACCCTGGTGCCCTCGCGTGTCTTCGGAACTTGGAGCACGTCGAGCAACGCAACGCGGGGAGACGCGCATGCCGGACACGAGGAGGCCTCATGCTCCAATCGAAGCCACCAACCCGGCTCAGCGGTCGGCAATAGTACGCGCCTCGGTTCGAGTAAAGTAGATCAAGCCTATCGTCGCGACGCCGGCGACTGCCAGGGCCGTCGTCGCGAATGCCGCGCCGTAGAATTCACCAACACCGAACAGTCCCCACTTGAACGTCTCGACGATGATCGCGAGCGGGTTGAGCAACATCCAGCCTCGATGCTCGGGAGGGATCTGGGATATCGGATACAGCACCGGCGTCAGCAGATACCACACGGACAGCAGCTGGCCAAGCGCGAACCGCGCGTCGCGGGCTGTTTCGCCCCAAATCGACGTAAAGAACGAAATACCCAAACCCAGCAGAAAGGTCAGCCCGAGCGCGGCGAGAGACCACAGCAACGACACATCGGCGCTCAAGTAGAAGCGACCGTCCCTGATGGCATAGTAGGCCAGTGCCAGCGCGAAGACGCCGACCTTGAGCACCAGGTTCAGCAACGCAGGCGCCATGTTGCCAAGGGGCAGGATGGCGCGCGGATGATAGATCAGCTCAGTCAAGTCTCGGTTCAGCTCCAGGGCCCGGGTGCCCCACATCAGCGTCGCGGAGAAGACGTCCCAGACCACGGTGCCCGCCAGCAGAAACAGGAAATACGGCAGGCCGTCCGACCCGACTCCGAGCAGTCCGCCAAACACGACCGCACGCAGCGCCACAGGAAAGAGCGGGTTGATGAACAACCAGAGCCATCCGAGTATCGTGCGTCGATACTGCTTCCGAAGGACGCGATCGCCGACAAAGCCCAGCAGCCGCCGGTACTGCCACACTTCCACCAGGGTGCCTATTGGACCTGGGTAGCGCGGATCGACCTCCCACCGTGCTCTCACATCTTGTCCATCGTCATGCTCTCGGCGCGCGCAAAGTTCCAGACTCCCGAGAGAAAGGCCATGACGGTGAAGACCACGGTATAGCCGAACCACGGCCAGGAGTGCTGCAGCCCCGGCAGCATGCCCCACCTGAAGGTCTCGAGCGCCGCCGTCAGCGGATTGAGATGCATCAACCACCGAAAATCGGTGGGAACGACTGACAGCGGGTAGATCACCGGCGTAAACATGAGCCAGAACGCGAGTACGTAGCGAACGCCGAAACGGACGTCCCTCGCCCGCGCCTGCCAGACCGACGTCCAGAGCGACAGGGAACCCGCCAAGAGCAATACGATCACCACAGACCCGACACACGCGAAGAGCCGGGCGCTCACCTGCGCGTACCACACACCGTCGGTGGATCGGTAGTATCCCAGCGCGGCCACCAGCACTCCCAGGAGAATGACCGGCTCGACGACACCGGCGGCCATCTGTCCGATGGGCAGGATGATGCGCGGCACATAGAGCTTGGTGAGCAGAGCGCGATTCACTTCAATCCCACGACTACCTCGAATCAGCGGGCCGTCGAAGCAGCTCCAGGGAATCTGGCTCACGAGAAAGAACAGAAAATACGGAACGCCCCCCGACGGAACCTCCATGATGGAGCCGAACACGAAGCTCCCCACGGCCAGCGGCACGAGAGTACGAATGAAGATCCACCACACCCCCAGCGTGGTCTTCGCGTACAGCTTCTGCACCGACTTGACGGCAAAGAACAGCAGGATGCGGCGGTACTGCCACACCTCGCGCGCACGCGCCCCGAAGCCCTGGTCCTCTCCGGCCGCGATCACCCAGGCCCGTGGTTCAGACGGCAGACTTGCGCCTCTTCCGAGCATGCACTGTCCACTCGAGACTCGGCGCCACGGCTCCCCGCTTCACCAGTCCACTGGCATCGCGCCCGTAGGCCATGAACGTCAGGGCGTTGTCGAGCACGACCTTCGTCTCCTTCACCAAATGGGTATACACGGTGACGTTGACGGTGTACGTCGTCTCGGCGAGCAGGTTCTCCGGGATCCGGACCAGCAGATCAACGATTCCACGTCGATCGGCCACAAACCGCTCTGATTGCGTCGAACGGAACGCGAAGACCCGTTTCGCGTAGAGATCGATGAAGCCATGAATCGTCGCTCCAGGTCTTCGCACCTTGAGCCTGATCCGCACGTACACGTCTTCAGCCGTGGGCGCCGCGCCGATCTCTTCTCGGAGCGCATTCAGCAACCGCACCGAGGCGATCTCCGCGACGACGTTCGTGTGACGTCCGCTTCTTCCTCCGGAGAGCGCTTCTCCGCTGTACCCTCGCAGTGCCGCGTCCTCGTACTCGGCCACGACGCGGTCCGGCTCGCCGTCCTGCATGAGCTGGCCCTTGTCGATCCAGATGATCCGGTGGCACAGGCGCGTCACGGCAGCCATGTCGTGCGACACGAACAGCACCGTCAGGCCCCTGGCAGCTTCGTCGGCCACTCGCTGCAGGCAGCGCTCCTGAAACGCGATGTCGCCAACCGCCAGAATCTCGTCCGCCAGCAGAATATCCGGTTGCATGTTCATGGCAACAGAGAAGGCCAGGCGCAGATACATGCCGCTCGAGTACTGTCGCAACGGGTTGTCCGTGAAGTCGTCCAACTCGGCAAAGCGGATGATCTCGGGAATACGTTCGAGCGCCTCCTGGCGCGAGATCCCGTGCATGGCCGCATTCATCAGAATATTGTCGATCGCCGAAAAATCAGGGTTGAACCCGGCACCGAGTTCCAGCAACGACACGACGCGGCCAAATCCGACGACACGACCCTCTGTCGGTCGCGTCACTCGGGCAATGATCTTGAGCAGAGTGGACTTCCCGGCACCATTGGCTCCAATGACGCCGAGAATCGATCCCGCGGGCACGGAGAAACTGACGTGGCGCAACGCCCACAAGTCCTGACCGGAGCCGGGCCTCCCTGGAAGTGAGAGCCTTGGCAGCGGCAACCGGGCGAAGCCAAGATTCAACGTCTTCCGCGGCTCCGCAGCCGCTTTCTTTGACGCCACGACGTACCGTTTGCCGATCTCCTCGACGATGAGACGGTCCATTACGTGCAGCGCCGTCGGTCAGTGCAGTTCGCGTTTACCGGTCTTTGTAACAATGGGAATATCTCGCATCCAGAGCTGCCGCTGCCACCAGTCTCTGTTCGCCGCATACCAATCGATCGTCCGTTCGAGGCCATCCTCAAAACCAATCTCGGGACGCCAGCCAAGAAGCCGATGTGCCTTGCTCGCATCCGCTGTGTGCCGAAACACCTGCCCGGGGCGATCGCCCACATACTGAATCACCGCGTCAGGCAGATGCATCTTCTTCGTGACCAGCGACGACATGTCCGTCAGAGAGACAGATTCTCCGTAGCCGAGATTGATCACTTCGCCCGCCACTGGCCCGAGATCGCAGTGCGCCAAGCGGTCGAGCGCGCGGCACGTGTCTGTGACATATGTGAAATCGCGGGCCGCGGACCCATCGCCATGCACCCGCAGGGGCTCACCCAGCAGACAACTGGTAATAAACCGAGGAACGACCTTCTCGAGATGCTGCCGTGGACCGAACTGATTGAACGGCCGGACAATGATCGCCGGGAGACCATAGGTCGCGAAGTACGAATACACGAGCCGGTCGGCGCCAGCTTTGGCGCTCGCGTAGGGGCTCATCGGCATCAACGGCGCGTCCTCGTCCATCAACGGTGCTCGTGCCGTGCCGTACACCTCAGACGTCGAAATGTGAATGAGGCGGTCGACGTGCTTGGCGTGCTTGAGCACCGCGTTGGCGACTACCTGCGTGCCGAGCACGTCCGTTTCGAAGAAGTGGTAGTTGTCGTATATCGACCTGGTCACATGGGTCTCGGCCGCAAAGTGGACAACGACATCCACCTGTTCGACGAGCGAGTCCACCAGCGCTGCGTTGCGAACGTCCCCATACCAGAACTGGAGTCGACCGGTGTCGCGCCCGTCACGCAACTCGCCCGGCAGATTCTCGAGGCTTCCCGCGTACGTCAGGAGGTCCAGAACCAGTATTCGATAGTCGGGATACGTGTCGTACAGATGGTGGACGAAGTTGCTACCGATGAAACCGGCGCCACCGGTGACCAGAAACGTCTTCACTGAACAAGCCACTCTACCGTATGCCGGGGAACGCAATCAACGGAGCGCGATCGCCGCAATTGAAGAGCAGATCCAGCGCCGACAGATAAGGGACAAACTCGCCGTGCAGCTGCGGATACGTCGGATGGCTGTACCGCTGCCAGTCGATGGCAATGCCCTGTCGATCGAACGTCCCTCTGTCGAGATACGCCTCGGCGGCATCGCCCGAGACGTACCTCGATGCCCCGAAGTAGCGACAGATACCGACCAGTCGTTCACTCTGTTCGCCACCGATGCCGAGCGCTGAGGAGCGCTCGATCCTCGGCTGCAGGCCGAACCACGGAGCCATCAAGTCAACGCAGGCGAGGTCGAGATCGACCAACCTCTCCCACCTGCGAGACAGCAGCTCTTCCAGCGCCGGCAGATAGCGGTCGCGGAACGGCGCGCGCGCATACGCCTGCCGAAGGGTCAAGACGTGCTTCCGCGCCCACGAGGTTCGCCTGTCGATCTCCACATCTATGATGCGCGGTTGCCGCTCCCCGCTATGCCGAACAGGCACAGTCAGCCACGCCGGGCCGTGCTGGGTCTTGATGCGGTTCCGGTTCCGCCACCCATGCTTGTCATACTGCACATCGTCGTAATACACGAACACATCCGCGCGCCGCAGCTGATCGAAGAAGCCGAGCCAGGGCAAGTAGCCCGGCTGTAGCACGACCACTGTGAGTCCTGCCGGCAACACAGGCGGGGCGACACGTGAAGGTCGCGTCATGTCACCGCATGAGCCCACGTGGGCGGCCCGAATTGCAGCCCCGCAGACCAATCGATCCGGCTCACAGCCAAGACCGGCGTTCGACACGAACGAGATTCAGCGCGCACCTGCCCACACATCTGAACCCTCGTCATGAGACCACCCTCAGCGCACAACCCGCCCACGGCCCCTGTCCGTTCGCCGATTCAGCACCATCCACTGGATCCACCAATAGACAATGTCGTTGACCGCCGACAGAATCGCTCGCGGACGCGTGCCTGTACCGCGGCCACGCCGACGCCTCACGAAGGGCACGGGCACCTGCTTGAACACCGCACCCCGCCACCACGTCTTCAGGAGGCACTCCGGATTGGTGAAAGCGCTCTCGGTTTCCAGCGTGACCGACTGAATCAATGTCCTGGGGTAGACGGTCACGTTCTGATAGTCGTCGAGTGGCAACCGGAACAACGCGCGGACCAACTGATAGTTCGCGATCGATACCAGTCCCTTGTAGGCGTTATCCGACCGGCGTTGCGACACGCCGCTCACCGAGGTCGTATCGACGCGCACTCCCTGAAGCACGTCGACCGACCCCAGATCGTTCATCGCGTGCGCAAGATGACGAATATCGTAGGCCCAATCGACGGTCTGCCAAAAGACATAGTCCTTCGTCGCCAGCGCAATCGCCCGCTTCGTGTTGTAGCCTGAGCCGCGGTTTCGGTCGTTGCGGTACGGCTTCAGCCACGGCCGCGTTCGCTGGTACTCCGCAGCGATCGCCCACGTACGGTCGGTGCTGCCATCATCCAGCAGGATCAGTTCGTAGTCGCCGGTCAAGGCGGCCAGAAGGGCACCGGCACGGTCGATATACGACGCAACGCATTCCTCTTCGTTGAAGGCCCAACCAAGCATCGACAGGCTGAACGGCACGCGAGGCGTATCCGGAAGGAGATCGGCGGAGGCGGAAGCGCGATCTTTCGACGCCGTCATCGCCCCAAGTACATTTCGTACCACTCCTGAAAGATCACCAGAGCCAAGGCCTTGTTGACGGTCCGGTAGTCGGCTCCCGGCGCGTAGACACGATCCACCATCGCTCCAACGCGATCCGGCTCGAACAGCCCGTGGAGTGCCAGCCTCTCAGGGGCGAGCGTCGCGCGAACCCACGGCTGAAGTCCGCCCATTACCCATTGGGTGATGGGCATCAGGAAGCCTTCCTTTGGTCGGCGGATCATGTCCTCTGGAAAGTACCTCGCAGCCGACTGCTTCAGGATGTACTTCGTCTCACCGTTGCGGATCTTCAGCGACCCCGGCAGGCTGGCAACATACTCGACTACTTCGGTATCGAGAAACGCGCTCCGCACCTCCAACGAGTGACTCATCGACAGCCGATCGACGAACGTCAACACCTGATCGGGCAGCATGCCTCTCCACTCGGCCTCCAGAACGCGATTCAGGGGATCGCGTGCCGTGAGGCACTCGAACGCTGAGCGCACGTGTTCCCGTGTCGACACCCCGGCGAGAGCGGCTCGCACGTCGGGAGAGTACAGCTCGACCTTCTCCTCGTCGCTCATGACAAGAAGCTTCGCGCGCCACTCCCAATCGGGCCCGTCCATACCAGGCGGCATCGATTGCGCACCGGCCGCCAGTCGATGCGACAGGTAGCTGCCGAACAACTCGTCGGCGCCGTCACCGGCGACCGCCACTTTGACGTGCTGCGCCATCCGTTGCGCGAGGAAGTACGTGGACACGACGCCGGCAAACGGCTCGTCAAACGCTCGCAAGATCTTCCGAAGACTCGATGGATAATCCTCGATCGCGATCGTCTCCTCGTGGTGATCGGTGTCGTACCGATCGGCCACCCACCGGGCCCACCGGCGATCCTGTTCCTTCCCGATTGTCGTGGCCTCGCCGGCATACGTCAGCGTAAACGTCTTGATCCGTGACGGCGCGACCTCGGCGGCGAGCGCGGTCGTCAGCGAGGAATCGATTCCACCGCTCAAGAAAAACCCAATAGGCACATCCGACATCAGACGGCGGCCAACCGCCCGGCGCATTCGCGTGAGCAGCTCGTCGATCACGGCTGGTTCGTCGGATACGCTCTTACTCCCTGGCGCGAAGGACAGAGCCCAATACCGAGACACGATCGGTTCAGCGCCTGGCCGATAGACGAGCCGATGGGCGGGCGGGAGCATCCGCACGCCCTCGAAGATCGTGTGGGGATGCGGCACGTGTTTATAGCCGAGGTAGTGGTGCAGCGCCTCGAGGTTCAACCGCCGCGAGAATCCTGGGATCGCAAGAAGCGCCTTCAGCTCGGACGCAAAGTACAGCGCCCCGCCACGCAGCCAGTAGTACAGCGGCTTCTTCCCCATCCGGTCGCGCGCCAGGAGCCCCACTCGCTGCGGGCCGTCCCAGACCGCAAGGGCGAACATGCCGTCAACGTATTCTGGCAGCTTCTCGCCCACGTCCTCCCACAGGTGAGGCAGCAGCTCGGTGTCCGTGCGGGTCTCGAGCCGATGGCCGCGCGCGAGGAGGAGCGGTCGCATCGTTGGGAAGTTGTAGAGCTCGCCGTTCTGCGCGGCAACCACGGCTCCGTCCTCGTTCGTGAGTGGCTGTCGCCCGCCTTCGACGTCGATGATGCTCAGGCGGGTCGCACCAATAGCGAATCGCTCACCCGACACGATGTGTAGATCGTCGGGACCGCGATGCCGAAGCGTGCTCAACATGGCCGGCACCGCCGACCGATCACCGTCACCGAAGAACCCGGCTATCCCGCACATGTCAGCACCCTACTCCGAGGTTGTCACCGCTGCGCGGGAGCATACGTGCCTGGGCGTGCCGCCTCGTGGATCGGCGACGAGGCGACCGCCGCCCTCACCGACATGGAATTGTCCACCACGCGTTCCTCGACGGCGCCACGCGTGATGTCCACGACGTACTCAACCGCAAGAACCGCGTCGAAACGACGCTCGCGTTTGACCACACTCAGGTACCGAAAGCTCAGCACGCTCTCTCGATCGTGAGGAAGCGTCCGCGCGTACCGTAACAACCGCTCAGTGAACAGGGCCTGGTTACCCGGGTAGTACTTGAGTGTTGTGAACAGTGTCGTGACGGTAATCGATTCGGCGACATGGCGGTACCGAAGCCCTTCGCCCCAGGTGGAGATCAGCCTCCTGGTACCATCGACCCGCACCTCCTCGATCTCGATGAAGAAATTGGTGTGGTCTGCGGAGAACACCCGCCAGACGATGACCCCGAATGCGTTCGTGTAGCCTTCGAGAAGGCGCTGCACGATCGCGGGCAGCCTTCTTCTTGCGTACAGGTTATAGGACAGCCCGGCATGCGCGAACGGCAAGAGGACAAGGTACGCCCAAAGGCCGCCCGCGAGCAGGGTGTTCACGACCGCAGGTCCGTTCGTCACCTGCGTCATCGCCGACGGGACAGGTGTCGCGCTCAGCCACACGTCCACAGGGCTGCCCGGAGACGCAAAGAGCACGGAGCAGACGACCACCATTTCACAGAGAAATCCGAGACGAATCTGGGTCGCGATGAGGACGAAGCTGATCGACACCAAGATTCCGCCAAGCCACCGTGTCGGCGGACACAGCATCAAGACCGCGGCTACCACTTCGGTGGCCCATGCCATCTCGTTGAAGAACCGAAACCACCAGCCGTCCGGTCGCCGCTGACTCCAGAAGCGCCACCAGTAGCCCCATTCAGGGTTCACCATGCCCAGCTCCATGCCATTGCCGTGGCGATAGCCGGACGACAGCTTGTATACCCCGGCAGACAGCATGATGAACGCGAAGTCCACCTGCGGCACCAACAACGCCAGGCCGCGCAGTTCGGGCGCGTGGTGTCGTGTGTACTCGAGAAGCAATACCGTGAGACCCAACCAGTTCGCCACGAAGCCTGGAGCGCCCATCCCTCGCAAGACGCCGCGCCAACGCATCTGGATGAAAAAGTATCGACACAGCAGGACGTTGGCGAGCGCTGCCGGCACAGCCCACCACCCGACTACCAGCGCCACAGCGGCCCCGAACCATGCCGTGAGCACCAGCGGTAGCGCGACGGGGTTCTGCAGCCAGTCCACGCCACGGCCCCGCTCCGCGTAGCCGCCCCAGCGCTCGCTGAGGAAGAAGCGCCGAGCCTGCGGCAGCGCCTGGGCCAGCGTGGCGATCATCAGCAAGCCATAGGCGGAGCGGATCAACGCCTGAGTAGACGCACTCAGTTGAGGGATGACCGTTCCGTCGAGCATTGCTCAGTCGCGTGGATTCCGACTCGAGGGCGGGGTTGGTGGGCGTTCACACACGTCGGACTCACAACCCAAGGTCCTTCGATTCCTCGCGACCCAGGCATACACTCTCGGCCCGATCCAGCCACTCCCCGGAACGTAGAACGGCAGCAAGAGCGGCCACATCAGCGGGCTCTCCCAGAGCATCCGGCGGAATGCGAAAAACCCTCGTGCCACACGTCGGTCCGGGGCCACCACGAACATCGCGTTCTCGAAGTCGGCGCTGGCCAACTCCGGGAATGCCGTGAGCACCTGCTGCCGAGCCGTCGCATCGTGATACCGAAACGCCGAACGCAGGTCGAGCGCCCGGCAGACGTTCAACGAACGCACGCAGAACCCGCACCGTCCGTCGTAGATCACATCGAGCATCACGTGCTCACCCTGGCGAGCAGATACGTATCGATGAACCGACCCTCGGCCCGCCGGTCGTCCCGCAGCGTTCCCTCCAGCACGAACCCGGCGCGCTCGAATGCGCGGCGTGCCGCCGGGTTGGTCGACAAGACGTACGCATAGACGCGATGCAGGCCGAGTCGTTCGAAGGCGTAGTGACAGAGCTCGTCGATCGCCTCGGCACCCATGCCCTTCTTGCGTGCTGACTCGGCTCCGATGACCACGCGCATCTCCGCCTTGGCATGACGCCGATCGATGGCCCAGAGCCAGACGTTGCCAATGTGCGCGCCGTCAACCGCAGCTTCGATCGCAAAATAGGCGCAATCGTCGCGAGAGACAACTGCGGCGAACCACGTCTCATGCTCCGCCGCCGACACCGGATACGGCCGATCCATCAATTGCATGATCAGAGCGTCGTTGGCCCATTCGCGAGTCCGACTCAGATGAGAGCGATCCAGCGGAACCAGTCGCAGGCGATTTGCCACCATTAGGGCCCCGCGTCAGGCTCGTAGATCTGCACCTCAACCCCGAGATCCTTGCGCATGACGTCCTTGAGGTGATCGCCGGACTTCCTGAGGACCTTCAACCAGCCATGGTCCCAATCTCGAATTCCAGCGAACCAGGCTGAGCATCCACGGCACGGAAAAGTCTCGGCGCCGCGCCCCTCCAAGTGAAGCCGCCGATACCAGCTGAACCGCTCCCCCTGCCAGATCTCCTTGATCGAGACATCGTTCGCGTTGGGGAAGAGCTCGGCGGTCCTGAACGAAATGTCCTGACCGCACAGCGCAATCCGCCCCAGTGTGTCTACGTTCAGACGCTCGAACGGCCAGACGCAAGGTTCCTGCCGCTGCGTGGGCAGCGATCGATAGAGGTGCGGATCGAGCGCGTGCCCCATCTGGAGGTGTGTGTTGTCGTCCCACGTCAGAAACTTCCTGGTGATCACCTCATCCACGCCGACCTCTCTCACCCAGAAGTCGATCGCGGCGTCGAGCCGACCCTCGATCTGTTCCTGCCGGATGATCGACACCACGACCCGGGTCGGCGCCGTGAGCTCCTTGCGCAACGCGAGCGCCGCGCGCACGTTGTCGACCGCGTTGCGCCACCACCTCTCCGGATCGCGTGGCGGTCCCCCTCGATGTGGCGGCCTGACCAGGGCATACGTTGCGGCGTCACCGGCATCCATCGAAAACTCGATCAGGTCGATACCAGCCGCCAGCACTCGCCGGAGCTTGGTTCGCAACACCAGCGTGGGTCCGAACATGCTGCCGTTCGTGTTGAGCCAGACACGGGCGCCCTTGCGTTTCGCCAGCTCGATCATGTCCACCATGCGCGGGTGGAGCATCGGCTCACCACCACCCGTGCATCGCATCCAGGCACCGTACTCTCCGCACTCACCAGCAAGCCGGTTCCACAGCGACTCGGGAAACAGATCCCCATTGTGCTGGTGGTAGTACTGCCGGATCTCCGAGTTCGCGTCGGTGTACGGGCAATTCGGACACCCGTAGTTGCACGGGTAGATGATCGAGAGCACCAGCATGAGCGGGAATTCCTCCGCCCCTCGGCGCAATCCATACGCGCTCACAACCCCACTCTCCGATTGGTTCACGTGTTCCACATCTCTGTGCGCCTGCGTGGCGATACTACCGACAGTAGTGCGACAGGACCTTGCTGACCGCGGCTATCACGTCGTCTGCATCCTGGTCGGTCATTTTCGGATAGAGCGGGAGCGAAATCGTCCGGTCTGAATAGTCTTCGGCAATCGGGTAGATCCCTCGCTGGAACCCAAAGGTGTCCACGTAGAAGGGATGCAGGTGTACAGCTCTGAAGTGCACGCCGATACCCACGTTCTCCGCCTGTATCGCATTCATGAGCGTGTCGCGATCCGCGGTCAGGCGCTCGGTCTGCACGAGGATCGGATACAGGTGGTACGCGTGCAGGGCCCACGGCCGTTCGCCCGGAAGCGCGATCCCCTGGAGACCTCGAAGGCCTCGGTCGAGACGATGCTTCAGCGCCACACGCCGACGGTAGAACGTGTCAATCTTGTTGAACTGCGACCGCACGAGGGCGGCCTGCAGGTCGAACATGTTGTACTTGTAGCCGGGCGCAATGATGTCCCAATGGCGGTACCCCTCGGTCCCGTACCGCTTCCACGCATCGCGGCTGATTCCGTGCAGCGCCATCACGGCGATGCGATCCGCCCAGTCCTGGCGATTGGTCGTCAGGGCTCCGCCCTCACCGCTGGTGATGTTCTTGGTCGCGTAGAACGAAAAGCAGGTCATGTCGGCGATGCCGCCAATCCGGCGTCCCTTGTACTCCGCACCGATGGCGTGCGCCGCGTCCTCGATGACGGGAATCCCGTGACGCGCGCCAATCGTCATGATGGCGTCCAGATCGCACGGCTGACCCGCGAAATCGACCGGCACGAGCGCCTTGGTCCGTGGGGTCAGCGCTCGTTCGATTGCGGCCGCGTCAATATTGAAGGTGTCAGGCTCGATATCGACGAATACAGGACGCGCCCCTCGGTGAACGATGACGTTGGCTGTGGAGGCGAAGGTAATCGGCGACGTGATGACCTCATCTCCGGCGCCAACACCGATGGCCTCGAGTGCGAGATGAAGGGCGGCGGTGCAGGAGTTCACCGCCACACAGTGTGACGCGCCCGTGTAAGCGGCCAGGTCCTTCTCGAAGGCTCTTGTGCGCGGCCCGGTCGTGAGCCAGCCGGACCGCAAAGCGTCGAGCACCGCCTGCTCGTCGTCGGCGTCGACGAAAGGCCGATGAAACGGCAGGAACGACGACCGCAGCGGAGCGCCACCTTCAAGCGCCAGCCCCTTGCGTGTCTGAATTGTCACGGTATGTTGTTCATCGTAAATGACTTGCCACGACCGGTCAAACGCCGCTCTCGGTCATTCCTTCCACGGCTCCATTACACCTCGCGGGCCTTGGCTGCACCCGAAGCCGCCGCGCATCGAGCGCGGCCGGCACTCCATCACGGTCACCGAATCGACAGAGATGTGGCCCAAGAAGCGCGCCCGACCCCTCGGTCATCAATCGCCCTCACCTGGCGGCGTCCCCTCCCGGCAGTCCACGGGCATGGGTGACGGTTGGCGACTGCTGCCGCGAGTGGCGTCAGACTAATCGAATGGCCGAAGAATCACGCCAGGACCTTCTGTCGAGGCAACGCACATGGTGCGGTATTTCCCGCGGCGCGGGTCACGGTTCATGATGGGGAGGATAGCGCAACGCGAAACGGCCGCACGGGCGAAGGACTATAATTGGTCGTCCCATGAAGACTCTGATAGAGGACCCGACGAACAGCGAACCGATTCAACCGGCAGGTGACAAGGCTGCCCCCTCGGAGCCGTCACTCAAGTCGGTCGAGCAGCAGATCCAGGAGATTCTCAACCAGACGGCCGCTATGCGCGAGCAGCTCTCGCTGCTCACAGAGCGGGAGTCCGAACTTCGTGCTGTGCTCGAACGAGAGACCGAGCTCGAGCCGCAACTCGTACGTCTTGGCAAGATCCTTCGCAAGTCCGCGATGGCGGACCAGGCAGCGGCGGCCATTGCCGACGCAACCCTCCACCCGGAACCGTTCCCCTACACGATCATCGATAACCTTCTACCAGAGTTCTTCTACGATGCACTCGTGACGGGTATCCCGCCGATCGAGCTGTTCGAGCACAAGCCTCTCGGTAAGCAACATCTGGACGTTCCGTTCGCCATGGCACCGTTGTACTCGCGAAAGGTGTGGCTGCACATGTGCTCGGAGTTGGTACCGAAGGTCATCATACCGGCCATTATCAGCAAGTTTCGCCCTCACATTGACGCATGGATCGCCACAAACTGGCCGGGGCTCGATCCAGAGTCTGTGGAGCTGCACGGTAGCGGCGGCCGGATCATGCTCCGCAGACGTGGCTACCGCATTCGCCCGCACCGTGACCCGAAGTGGTCATTCATCACGTGCATCCTGCAACTGGCACGCCCTGGCGACAGCGAAACATGGGGCACGCAGATTCTGGCAGTGGATGACGATCGGGAAGCAAAGAGCGCCGCTCCGTACTGGATCGATGAGAAACAGTGTCGCCTGGTTGAGGACGTCGCGTTCCGCCGCAATCGGCTGCTCGTCTTCCTCAACTCGGTCGGCGCGCACTCGGCACACATCCCCGCCGATGCCCAGCCGGCAACACTCGAACGGTATATCTACCAGTTCCGTGTCGCCCCCCCGGTCAGCGCCGTCGCCAGGTTGAAGTCGTTGTTGCCCGAAGAAAGACGGCCGCTCTGGACAGGCAAAGCGCTGACCGATTACTGACCAGACGGCACCGTCGTCATCCGGCTGCGGCCGACGCCCGAGTGGCCGCCCCTTTACCGCTGCCTGGCCTTGACCGCCGCGCGTGTCTCGCGATCCACCTCGCGCCGCCGGATCGTCTCGCGCTTGTCGTGCGTGTGCTTCCCTTTGGCGAGCGCGAGCAGCACCTTCACGCGGCCGCTCTTGAAATACATCTCAAGCGGGACAAGGGTGAGACCCTTTTCCTTGGTCTGACCCACGAGCTTTCGAATTTCGTGGCTATGGAGCAACAGCTTTCGCTGACGCATCTCGGCGTGGGTCGCGTAACCTCGGTGGCTGTAGGGACTGATGTGCACGTTCATCATCCACACCTCGCCGTTCTCGACGCGCGCGTAGCTATCTCGAAGATTGACGCGCCCTTCCCGGATAGCCTTGACCTCAGTGCCAAGCAACGCGACGCCGCTCTCCCACGTCTCGAGGACGTGATAGTCGTGGCGGGCCTTTCGGTTTTCGGCGATGACACGCTGCGCCCGCTGTCTGTCGGTCTTCTCGGCCACGTGAGAATCGTATCCGATCGGGTATTCTTCGACGGTGACCCTCTCGATAGCATGCGCGCAGGTCAACCCCACCGTGGGCGATGTATCGGGCAATGCGGCGATCGTACGCCGGGCGCGAGACGAGGCCGCAACACTCGGAGCCGATTTGGTCGTGTTCCCGGAACTCGTGCTGGTCGGCTATCCACCGGAAGACTTGATTCTTCGGCCCGCGCTGGTCAAAGCGGCTGCTGCTGCGCTGCTCGAGTTGCAGCGCGAGAGCGCCCAAGGGCGACCAGGTCTCGTGGTCACACTCCCGTGGGCCGCGGAGGGGCGCGTCTATAACGCCGTCGCGCTGGTCGCCAGCGGTCACGCCGAGCTTCGCTTCAAGCACGAGCTTCCCAACTACGGCGTGTTCGACGAGAAGCGGCTCTTCACGCCTGGCCCGCTCCCAGAACCGGTCCTGTTTCGAGGCGTGTCGATGGGACTCCCGATCTGCGAAGATGTGTGGAGCCCCGCCGCCGCGGCACACCTCGCGCGGGCCGGGGCGCAGCTTCTGCTGGTCCCGAACGGATCGCCATTCGACGTCGAGAAGTTCCACCAGCGCCTCGACCTCGCCCGCCAGCGGGTGGCCGAGTGCGCCCTCCCGTTGATCTATGTCAATCAGGTCGGTGGGCAGGATGAGCTGGTCTTCGACGGGGGTTCCTTCGTCATCAATCGCAACGGCTCGCTGGCACAACTGCTCCCGTTCTGGCAGGAGGCGCTATCGATCGCTCGCTGGCACGACAGCGCCGGCGGCTGGACCTGCGACGGCGAGACTGACTGGCACGAGGAACCGAGATTGGCCTCCGTCTACAACGCGATGATCCTGGGACTCCGAGACTACGTGCGCAAGAATCGCTTCAAGGGCGTCGTGCTCGGGCTGTCCGGCGGCATCGATTCGGCACTTACCGCGGCAGTTGCCGTCGATGCGCTGGGCGCGGATCGAGTCCGCGGGGTGCGATTGCCGTCGCGCTTCACCAGTCAAGCAAGCCTTGACGATGCGAGGGACTCAGCCGTAGCGCTTGGCATGCGACTGGACACCGTGTCGATCGAGCCCCCCGTGCAGGCCCTGGAGACCGCCCTCGAACCACTCTTTGCCGGGTACGCCCGCGACGTGACGGAGGAAAACCTGCAGGCCCGGGCCCGTGGCGCGGTGCTCATGGCGCTCTCGAACAAGTTCGGCGATCTGCTGGTCACCACGGGCAACAAGTCGGAGATGTCGGTCGGCTACGCGACACTGTATGGCGATATGTGCGGTGGATACTCGGTGCTGAAGGACGTCTACAAGACCGAGGTCTATTCGCTTGCGCGATGGCGTAACGAGCATCTCCCAGACACAGGACTCGGACCTGGCGGACAGGTCATCCCGATCTCGTCGCTCACGAAGGCACCTTCGGCCGAGCTTCGGCCGAACCAGACCGATCAGGACTCTCTCCCGCCGTACGAGATGCTCGATGCAATCCTCACCGGACTCGTTGAACAGGAACAGAGCGTTCATCAGATCGTCGCTCGAGGCTTTGCGCACGAAGTCGTCACCCGAGTCCAGCAGTTGCTGTACGCCGCCGAGTACAAGCGGAGACAGTCACCACCGGGTGTTAAGATCACACGCAGGAGCTTCGGCCGCGATCGCCGCTATCCTTTGACCAACGCGTTCCGCGAACCCTAGACCGCGGGGCACCACCAACTCACAGGTGATCGATCGCTGATCACAATGAGACGTCAGCTGGAACCCGTTCTCGATCGTTTCTTCCGCGCGAGGGGCTCTGTCAGCATCTTCTCGTTGGTACTCTCTCTCTCCATGCTGGTCATGTGGGCGAGGTACGAGGCCTTCTGGATTCACCAGCCACAGCCTCGAGCCAATATCCGCTGGAGCGAAACGGTGACTTCGTCCGAGCGGGCGGCGCTGGAGGCAAAGTACGAGCTTGGAAGCCCACAGCGCGACTCCGAACGAACCTGGTCGTACATCCCGTCCGATCGGAGCCCGGCGACGCTCCGTCGACTACTGTCGGATCCGGCGGTCGAAGACACGCAGTACATAGACCGGCAGCGATTTGAACTCACCCGTGAGGCCTCAGTTGGGCCCCTCGAGGGTCCGCTCTGGCTGATCTGGGTCCTGGCGATCGGGATTGGCGGAGGGCTTCTGGCCGCGTGGGCCTGGCAGTACCGCCGAGGGCTGGTCGACTCCCGCCTGTGGCGCGCGTCATCGAAGATGACGGCTGCCGTGGCGGCAGGGCTCCGCATCGCTGCGTCCGCCATGACACGCGGAGTTCCCGAGTTGCGCGCGGAGGTGCTGGGGTTCTTCAGATACTTCTACGCGGCGTCCCTGTTTCTGGCGCTGGTTCAGGGACGGCTGAGACTAGAGCCCGGACGAATTCCAGACGATGGTCAACTGGGCTGGCGCTGGCTCGGCTGGCTGGCCAGCCGCCCGGACCTCATGCTGGTCGTCGAGTATGCCCTCCTCGGGCTGCTGGTGTTGTTTGCCATCGGTCTGTGGACACGCATCGTGTACTGGCTCTTTGCGGCAGGTATGACCGTGTGGGTGCTCGTGTGGATCGAGTCGCAACATTCGAACGCGCACACCTGGATCGTGACGATCTTCATGATCCTGTGTCTGATTCCCGTCCCCTGGAACGCCGCGCTGAGCGTGGACGCCACGATCCGACGCCGACAAGGCAGGCCGTCCGATTCGCGACAGGGCAAGATCTACGGCTACGCCGTCTGGATGCCCGGACTCATCCTCGGTACGGTCTGGGCATCGGCCGCCTACGCCAAGATGGACAACACGGGTCCGATGTGGATCCTCGGAGGGGCCGTGAAGTATCACTGGCTGATCGACGCGCCACGGGCGACGGTTGATTGGGGGCAGTGGGTTGCCAGCCATCACTGGGCCGCGGTCATCATGGCCGGCTGCGGCGTCGTGTTCGAGGCGGTGTTCCTTCTGTCGGTCTTCGTCCGGCCCGGCCCGTGGCGTCATCTGCTCGTGTCGACGGGATTTTCGCTACTGATCGGTTTCTATCTGTTTCACGGCCTGTTCTGGTGGACGTGGTGGCTCGTGTTCCTGAGCTTCGCGGTACCCTGGAATCGGCTCTTCGACGCCGTCGCGCCTCACATCGGCGAATGGTCTCTGGAAACCGCACCGCCGTCAAAACCACCGGTGCCCGGTCCCGGCGGCAACCTGCGTGCGATACATCTGGTCCTCATCGTGGTGGTGTGTGTCCACGCAGCGGTCAGGCTGCCTGCCGGCTTCGGTCGCTTCGAATCGTACTCCGGCACTTACAGCTCGACGGCCGAGTTCGATGAGATCAATCCACTGGAACAGCTCGCTCAGGTCTGGCTCGGATACGGCTCGCCAACCGCCGTGAGAGTCGACTCTGACTCCGCGACAAACGCAATCCTACAACTCATGCAGGGACGGCCTCTTTCCTCCGCGCAGTTGAACTATCTCAGGTCGATCGACGACACCGGAGTTCGGCGTCCCGATTCCCCCAGACAGCTCACGCTCACGAGACAGAAGATGACCTTCGATTGGACGAACGGAAGGTTCAACCCGCCAGGCTCAGCCGTCGTTGTTGCGACGCTCGATCTCAAGACCATGACACTCGACGGCGATCAGTCGAGCGTTCTCTCGTCTCCCCGGCCTCGACTTCAATCCGAATAGCCGCGCGCCAGACGCGAGTCGCGCGGATGCTAGAATGTCGAGCGAGATGCAGTGGCACGTCCGGTGGCGTACGGCCGCGGTCGCGCTCGCGCTCCTCGGTTGCGCACTTCCGGTGGCCGCCCGCCTCGCCGCGGGTCCGCAAGGAGGCGATGTCCACGTCGAGTGGCGACCATCGATTGACGGGCCGACGCGTGAGCGACTCGCTGCGCGGTATCGCCTCGAAAACCCCAGAAAGCTGGCAGACCCCTACACCTGGCGCTACGACCTAGCCGATCCCTCTCGCGACAATATTCGGGCACTGGTCGAGGACGCAGCGGTTGAGGACACGCACGAGATCGACCGCAGCGAATACATACTGGCGCCAACGGCTCCTCGAACCGCGCGCCGTGGCCTCTCTGGGTGGGGCGACACTCTCGTGGGGACCGCGGATGGACTCGCCGTGGGGCTCGCACTCCTCGCCGTGATCGTCCTGGCAACAAGAACCGCCCCGATGCAATTGCTGGTGCGAGGCATCCCGCAGTTGAACGCGGCCGGAGCGGGCCTTTTTCGAATCGTCTTCGGCATCGCGGCTCTGGCGTTCTTTGTCTCCCATCCCACCGACGAGTCGTGGCTCACGGCCACGTTCGATCTGGAGATTGAAGGCCGACTACACGCCCTGGTGATTGACTGGCTACGTGGCCATCCCGGCGTCGTCAGCCTGCTCTCGCCCTGGCTGCTCCTCACAGGCGTGGCGTTCACGGCCGGGTTCTTGACGCGACTGATGTATCCCCTGTTCGTTGCCGGTGCACTGGTGCGGGCGTTCGTGGCCGTCACCATAGAGAGCACCCACCCGGGAAGTGTGCTCGTGCTCACGCTGGTGGCGCTTCTGCCGGCACGGTGGAGCGATGCGCTCAGTGTGGACGCGTGGCTGCGCCACACGCGCGGACGTGACAACCCCCCTCTGCCAGCAAGCCAGGAGTATGGCTACTGCGTATGGGTGCCGGGGCTGGTCCTCGGGCTGGCGTGGGCCGCCGCCGCATGGGCGAAACTCAGTGTCCCTCCGGGATGGACTGACTGGATCCTGAATGGCACGGTCACGTACCACTTCGTCAGCGACGCGGTCAACGCACCGCTCGACTGGGGTTTGCAGTTTGCGAAGCACCCAACGCTGGCCATCTTGGCGTCGCTCGGAGTCATTGCCCTCGAAGGGATGCTCATCACGGCGGCCTTCTCGCGAAATGAGTGGTACCGCTTGGCGCTGGGCACGGCGGCACTCTCGCTCTTTTCCGGTTTCTACCTGTTCATGGGCGTCTTCTGGCCGGCCTGGTGGATTCTGCTCCTGGGTTTTCTTCCGTGGCAATGGCTGTCGCGCCACATGAGACGAGCCTCCGCGGAAGCACCTGCGGATGCCATGGAACGACGCCCCGAGCCCTCGGCCCTCGGCTCGCTCCCTGCCGCACAGGTGGCAGTCATTGCCCTGCTCATCGCACAGCAGCTCGTCGCGTCGACGCTGAGGCTCGAGCGAGCACCGATGTTCTCGTGGTACGACATGTACTCTGCCACCTACGCCAGTCCTCAAGTCTGGAACGCCTCCAGACCACCCCTGTACCGCCTGGTCGTATTCACCGAACAGGGGCGAACAGAACTGCCTGCCTGCAACCCTCACGAGGAGTTCGTACGTGAATTCGAGACCGCGCTCAAGGGATCCGCAGAGGCCAGGACCCATGTGTGGCAAGCATTGCGCGGGTGCGGCCCGGATCTTGCGGGCGCACGCGACGTGATCCTCGAAGGCGACGTGCGAACATTCGACTGGGACCGTCTCAGATTCACCGTGAACCGGTCGGTCGTCACCCTCGGTCCTCTCCTCGCCGAGGCCGAACCGGTGACGACCGGCAGACGGTGAACGCCCTCGCCAGCATGCCAGCACGCGCCACGTGGCGTACGACCTCGATAGCCCTCGTCGTCGTCGCGGCCTGCGTACCCATCGCCGCGCGCACCATCAGCGGCCCGCGCGGAGCAATCGTGCACGTTAGATGGCAGCAGGCACTAGAGCCGGCGACACGCGAACAACTCGAATCGACGTTCCAACTCACCAACCGCGAGCCGCTCGGCGACCGTACGTGGCGCTACGAACTGATCGACCTGTCCAGCGAGAACATTCAAGCGCTCGTCCGTCATCCGGCTGCCGAGGATACACAGGCCATCGACCGCACCCGATTCGCAGTTGACCGTTCGGCCGGCCGAACCGACCGCAGACAGTGGCTTCCGACCACCGGTCAGACCGTCGTGAGGGTGGGAGATGGGTTGGCGGCACTTCTCTTCGCCTTCGCGGGGTTCCTGGCGTGGCTGGGAGTCTCGGGCCGGGCCCACACGCCGCGGGCAGCGGCTGCGCTGCTGACACGTAGCCTGACGACCGCGTTGAACCGAGGTCGCACATCGCCAATCGCCAGGTGGCTGGTACGTGGCATCCCGGACGTCGACGCTGAGACGGCGGGCGCGTTCCGAATCCTGTTCGGCCTCGCTGTGGTGACCTTCTTTGCCTCGCGCCCGGAAGGCCTGTCGTCACTCAACGCCACCTTCAACCCCTTGGTCGAAGGGGCACTCCACGCATCCGTGCTGCAGTGGCTACGGGCGCAGCCGGCCATCGTCATCCTCCTCGCGCCATGGCTGCTCACCACGGGCATCGCGTTCATCTTTGGCTTCTTCACCCGCCTCACCTATGCCCTGTTCGTAGCCGGCGCACTCGTCTGGGCTTTTCTGGCGGTCGTACATGACAGCACGCATCCGCATGGCGCCCTGATGCTGACGCTCGTCGCCCTGCTGCCGTCTCGATGGGGCGACGCTCTCAGCATCGACGCCTGGTTACGGCGCCGGTCAGCCGGTGACCAGGTCGCTCAGCGAACCGGGAAGCGCTTTGGGTACAGCGTGTGGGTACCTGGCCTCGTGTTCGGCGTGGCCTTTTCGGCTGCAGCGTGGGCAAAGGTGATCGGCACGGGCCCACAGTGGATCCTCAACGGCAGCGTCAAGTACCACTTCATCGTCGATTCGCTCAACGCACCGGTCGACTGGGGTTTGCAGCTTGCCGGTCATCCGCGGCTCGCTGTGTTGGCATCACTGGGCGCAGTCGTCGTCGAAGCGCTTGTCATCACGGCAGCCTTCGCACGCAGCGACTGGTACCGGTTGGGGATCGGCGCCGCGGCGTTCAGCCTGCTCGCCGGCTTCTGGTTGTTCATGGGTGTCTTCTGGCCTGGATGGTGGATTCTGCTCTTGGGATTCCTGCCGTGGGCGAGACTCGCGTCAGCTTTCCGAAGACCCCAGCGCGAACAGCACAGCATCACTCCGACGACAACGGGACCTGTTGTCGGCATGGCGGCGCTGCCATCGGCCGCGCAACTTGCCGCGATCGCCTTCGTCATCGCCCAGCAGGTTGCGATCTCGGCGACGCGAATCGAGCGCGCGCCGATGTTTACGTACTATCCGATGTACTCATCGACGTACGCCAGCCCTGAGCGGTTCAACGCCTCAGTCACCCCGTACTATCGAATCGTCGTGTCAACCGCCGCCGGCCGGGTAGAGCTCTCGTGCAATGCCCCCGATCGTCTCGTCAACGAGCTCCGCGCGGCGCTCGACGGGTCGACAGAATCTGCCGTCGTGGTGTGGCGCGAAGTCCTTGGCTGCGGGTCGGACCTCGCCGAGGCAACTGAGGTAACGTTTGAGGCGGACACGCGCCTCTTCGACTGGAGCCGCTTGACGTTCAAGACCGAGCGCGCGGCGGAAGTGCTGGGCCCGCTTGCCGCGCTGCCTCGTTGATTCGACCGCGCTGCCCGGCTGATCCGAGAACAATGCACATCTGTCGTGCCGTGCGGTTCGAGATACCGGAGCGCCTCGGATCGCTCGACGACTGGTCGCACGCGTGTGCCAACAGCCAGACGGTTCGGGTCCCCCGCGGAGCCAGGCCGTCATGCGGGCGACGCCCAGGACACTCGCGCGGCGTGCCGGACGCGAACCATCCACACGACGCCGACCACGCACCTGTCATCGATACCGAGCGTCAAGCCGTGACCTTATAATCATCGGACGACATGTCGTATCCAGGTCCGCGTGCCGCAGCGTACGCCCTCGCCTGGATCTTTGCATTGGCGCTCGCGATCGATCTGCTATGGATGCCCGTGCAGGTGGGCGACAGCCTCGGCGAGATCCTCGACGCGAGACAGTCGGAATCGGCATGGGCTGCCTTCGCGGGCAGCTTCGGCACTGAGGCGTACCTGCGCCCGCTCCGCATTGCGCAGATCAAGGGCCTGTTCGACCTCGCACAGGGCAGCCACTACTGGCTCGTGTACCGAGGCTTCCACGCGCTCCTGGTCGTCGCGGCGATCATGCTCTTCGTGCGCGCCCTCCGCGTGGCGACACTCGTTGATCTCGCAGCGGCTGCGAGCGCCCTCGTGGTCTTGGTGGGCCTGTACACCTTTCGAGGCACGGTACGCGAGGCCTTCCCGATCAATCACTTCCTCGAAGTGGTCGTGCTCTGTCTTGCGACACTGAATCTCACGCGATCCCGTGGCAGCTTCTGGATCGACCTCGCCGCCGTGGTGATATTTGTGAGCGCCGCCCTGACGCTCGAGTCGGGCCTGCTGGTGTGGGTGGTCGCTCTCACGGCATGGGCTGTCGGGTGGCGGGGTGTGTCGGCTCGCGGGTTGGCCGTCATGACGGTGCTCCTCGTGGGCTATGTCTACGTACGGTTTGCCGTCTTGTCGACGGGTGTACCGGCGCTCAGTGAACGCAGCGCGGGGTACCTGCTCGAAGTGCTCGATCCGCCAGAACTCCAGCGCCGGTTCGGTGCACAGCCGCTTTGGTTCTACGCGTACAACGTCCTGGCGTCGATCTCGTCCGTACTGTTCTCCGAGCCGCAGAACGGCGTGTTCCAGGTGGTGTCCAGCTGGATGAACGATCGACCGATGTGGCGCGTCATCATCCCGCTGGCGACGTCGGTCGGCACCACAGGGGTGCTGCTCTGGGCCGCGGTACGTCGCTTGCGAGGCGCGGCTCGGCTTGATGACACCGCACGGGCCATCATTGTCTTCGTCGTGGTCCTGCTCACCAATGCGGCGCTGTCATTTGCCTACACCAAAGACGAGATCATCAGCGTGGCTGGCGCGTTTTACGCATTCGCCGCGTACGGGGCAATGCGGGACGCTATGTTGACGGGCATCACCCTGCGCCCAGCGGCCGCGAGTGGATGTGCCCTGCTACTCTGCGTGCTGGCAACCGGGTGGTCCGTCCGCGCGGCGGGCGTCCACTATGTGCTGCGCTCACAGGCCATGAACCACCAGGCCGACTGGGTGGACTTGCCCGGGCGCTGGAAGCGTGATGGGGCCTGGCCATCCGACCCGGCCGAGCAGCAGCTGATTCTGCAGCTTCGAGACGACGCGGTCGAATCCCGCTTTCCCAATACCCGCGTCGGCGGGCCTGGATGGCCCGGCCGCTTGTGGTTTGAATGACGCCATCATCCCGCGTCGCGCTTCTGGTCGGAGTGCCGCCTGTCTGTGCCGGAGTCCTCTGGATGTCAGTCCTCGCCGTGGCAATCGTTACGGGGACACACCCAACCTGGACCCTCCAGCCTCGCAATCTGTCGGAAGCGGCGGCGTTCGAAGACCGTGCGGCGGTCGTTCGTCTCGCGGCCCGCGAAGACGTCAACCGCGCAGCGGAGGTCCGTGCGGGCTTGGTCGCAGCCGCAGGCGTGATGACACCAATCGAGGCAGCGGCCGCCTCGCGAGAACCCGAGAGCGTGCAGCTGCTATTCGACCTGGGTGCATCCCCCGACCCGGCGGTATGGCAACGCGCGTTCTGCATTTCCGATGCGGACGGGGTACGAGCACTGCTCGTCGAGCACCGGCCACCGGGCGCGCGTGATGAGTGTGCCAACAGCGACTGACGCCAGGACACCCAGGCCCTCACTGGTATGGGTAGCGGCGGTCGTCGTGTTTGTCACGACGCTCGCGTGGCGTTTCCTGACCTTTTCGGGTTTTTCCAACGACCACTACGCCCACTTCGCGCTGGCGCAGCAGATACTGCTGGGCGAACGGCCGATTCGTGACTTCTCGGACCCGGGATGGCCGCTCACCTACATCCTGTCGGCCGGTGCCTGGTGGATGGCCGGAGATGCGATGTGGGTGGAATGGTCGGTGGTTGCCGTCGCACTGGCGACCGGCGCCGCGCTCACGATCCTGACCGCGCACCGACTTGCCGGGTCGCTCTGGATCGCAGTCTTCGTCACACTGCTCGAGTTGGTTGCGTACCCGCGCACCTACGCATATCCAAAGATCCTGGCGTACGGCCTGGGCGCCTGGGCCATGGTCGCCATGGCCGCACAACCCTCGCAGCGCCGCATTGCCGCCATGGGGTGTGTCATTGCGGCGGCTTTCCTGCTGCGCCACGACCACGGGCTGTATATCGGCATCGCAGCAGCTGTGTGCGTGGCGTTCGCGAGTCGAACCGACCGCTGGACCGTTGCTGCTGGCCGTGCGGCGTCACTCACGGCTGTCACCGCGCTGTGGTTGCTCCCCTGGATACTCTTCGTCGCCGCGAACGGCGGACTCCCCGACTACTTCGACAGGGCCCTCGAGTACGCACGGGCTGAGGCCAATGCGTCAACCCTCCGAACGTGGCCACGACTGACGCTGGTGTCCGGCAGGCCGTTACTGGGCCTCGAAAGACCCGCCAGACCGTTGGCGCACGTGACATGGAGCCCAGGGCTCTCGGACGCCGAGCGCTCCGCCCTGGAACGCCAGTACGACATCGACTACGTCAGAGACGGCGACGACGGACGCTGGTACTACGCGCACGACCCGTCGAGCGAAAACATTCGCGCCCTGGTCGATGACCCACGCGTGGCTGGTACGTCCGGCCTGGGGCGAGTGAGCCGCCCGGCATGGCGTGAGTTCTTGGCGCGTCTGTCTCCGTTTCGAGTGGCTCCAGCGCTTCACACCGCCGCCAATGCCGACGCCTGGCTCTACTGGCTCTTCTGGTGCCTGCCAGTCGTGTGCGGGAGCCTCGCCATCCGGGGAGCGCTCCAGGGCACTGAGCGGTGGCGGGGCGAGTTGGCGGTCGTTGCAGGGCTCTGCGTCATGGCCACGCTGGTCAACGCCGGCTTTCTGCGAGACGTGCTTCGTACCCGACTCGCAGACGCCATCGTGCCGGCAGCGCTTCTGGGCGCCTGGACGTTGGGCCGCGTCTGGAGGGACAGATGGCGCCACCGCGCCCTCCGGATCACGACTCAGCTCGTGACGGTCGTGATCCTGGTCGCCACCGTCGCCGCGATCGAGCAGATCGGGGAGTGGCCGGAACGATTCGAAAGAACCGGAAGCGGTGGCGGTGTCGAAGGCGTGCTCGCACGCTCCCGCAACGTGTCAGATCTGCTTCGTCGTCCGCATCGCCAGGCCGTTGCGCCGCCGAGCCGACTTTCTGAGGCGCTGATGCCATTCTTTGGCTATCTGGACCGGTGTACCTCCCGATCGGAGCAGCTCATCGTGACCGGCGAGTTCCCGGACGTACCGGTGCTTGCCAGACGAGGGTTCGCCAGCGACGGTGTGGTGTTCGGTGCCTGGTATTCGTCGGCACGCCATCAGGACCGAACGGTCGTACAACTACGAGAGCGCCGTCCGTTGTTTGTCGTCTACGCAGATGCAGAGGCATTCGGTTCCCGGTACCCATTGGTCGAAGAACTCGTCAAGGACGGGTACCGGACGATGGCCGACGTCCCGATCGAAGGTGTCGGTGCGGTGCCGATTCTCGTGGATCGGACCCGCGTACCCACCGCGACCGATTCGGACACGGGCTGGCCGTGTTTCATACCGACGGATTGACCGACCCGCGAAGCACCCGTCTCGCAATCGCCAGCTTGGCAGCCAGCAGCGTCGCCTCGATCATGCTCGACGGATCGGCGATTCCCTTGCCGGCGATATCGAATGCGGTTCCGTGATCCACCGACGTTCGGATGATTGGCAGGCCGAGCGTCACGTTGACGGCGGAACCAAAGGCCAGCAACTTGACCGGGATGAGCCCTTGATCGTGATAGCACGCGATCACCGCGTCGAACTCGCCGCGCACGGCACGCACGAAGACGGTGTCGCCAGGAAGCGGCCCGGCGATGTTGATTCCTCGCGCGCGGGCTGCGTCGACGGTCGGTTGCAGCACCTGCTGTTCCTCGAGTCCGAACAAGCCGTCCTCGCCCGCGTGGGGGTTCAGACCGGCAAGCGCGAGCCGGGGCGCCGAGATGCCGAATCCCGGAAGTTCACCAGCAGCGAGGTCAATCACGCCCGTCACAACATCGCGGGTCAGTGCGCGAGAGACGTCCGCCAGAGGCACGTGCACTGAGGCGAGCACCACCTTGAGCGGTTCAGACCAGAACATCATCGCCACGCGAGGTGCGCCGGTCAGGTGCGCGAGAAGATCCGTGTGCCCCTTCCACGGCAGACCAGCACGAGCGAATGCCTGCTTGTTGATCGGTGCTGTTGCGACGGCATCAACCAATCCGGCCGTCGCGTCACGCACGGCGTGGCAGACTGCGTCGAACGCCGCTCGCCCGGCGTCGGCCGCGAGAACTCCCACGTCGAATCGTGTGCCGACAGGCGGACCGTATGTCACGATCTCGCACGACTCGCAAACGCGAGGATCGCCGGCGGTCTTGTCGACGATCTCGGGGCCAATGCCGGCGGGATCGCCGACTGTGATCGCAATGCGCGGCTTCCGTGTGATCAAGGCCTTACTATAATCCCGACCGTACATGTCTCTTCTTTCGCCACGTCAGAGATGGACCCGGCTGCTTGCGGCTGGAGCACTGTCCGCACTGTTCGGCTCCGTCGTATTCGCGGCGATTCCCACGCTGTTCGGCTCCCCGCTCCCCATGGTGCACGTGTATTGGCGCGACATCACCGCCGCAGAACGGACGGCCGCCGAGCGCCAGTTCCTCCTGAGCGAACCGACCCACGTGGGCGAGAGGGCATGGAGCTACGTGCCGCTGGACACATCGCCCACCACGCTGCTCGCCATCGTGACTCACCCCTCCATCGAAGACACCGACGGCATCAACCGGCGCGCCTTTACAATCGCCGGCACGCCGCCCTTGACCCCGCGACGCGGCGGCTGGATCGACGGCGCCCCCACCTGGATGGCCGGGGTCGCTCGACTCCTCGCGTACGCGCTGGCGAGTCTGTCCGCGGCGCTGCTCCTGTGCTCGGCCGTGACATCGCCGCTCTTGGGACCGGGGTCAGCGTTCCGGCGACGAATCGTCGCTCAGGTCAGTCACCCTGCAAGCACACTCCGAACGCTGCCATCGGCGTTGACCGCCGGCGTGCGCAGCCGCGTGACGGCGAGGTCAGCAGAAACGATCGCTGTCGCCTCCGTCTTCGTCGGGACCGTCGTGTGGCGATTCTTGACGTTTACCGGATTCACCAACGATCACTACGCCCACCTCGCGTTGGCGCAACAGATGCTCATGGGCGACTGGCCGATTCGTGACTTCTCCGATCCCGGCTGGCCGCTCACCTATCTGCTGACCGCAGCCGGATGGCTGGTCGCCGGAACAGCCATGGCCACCGAGTGGTCGATCACCGCCGCCGGCTTCGCACTTGGAGCGGCCTGCACGCTGGCAGCGGCGAAACGATTGTCCGGCTCGCTGGCTATAGCCCTCCTCGTGACACTGTTCGAGGTCCTGATCTTCCCTCGCACGTATTCCTACCCCAAGATGCTCGTATACGGTGCCGGCGCCCTCGTGATACTCGGGCTCGCGGCTCACACGTCAAGGCGTCGTATCGTCCTGGCGGCGTTCGCCGTTGCCATCGCCTTCCTGCTCAGACATGACCACGGCCTGTTCATGGGCGCGGCATCGGCGGTGTGCCTCGCGTTGGCAAGCCGTGACGATGGCTGGCAAGTGACTCTGGAACGAGTGGCGCTCCTCACGGCAGCCACTGGAATGTTCCTTCTACCGTGGGCGCTGTATGTGACGCTCACCGGTGGGTTGGTCCGGTACTTTCAGGCTGGGCTTGACTACTCGGCCGGCGAAGCCGCTGCAACCGCGCTCACAGCGTGGCCGTGGTTCTCGCTCAACCTGCCAGTGACGGACACGTCGAACGCAGAAGCCTGGCTGTTCTGGTTGTTTTGGATCCTACCGCTGGCGTGTGGCGTGATGACCTGGCGCCGGTTACCGAGCAGACGGGAACGATGGTCCGGTGAGCTGGCGACTGTTGGGGCACTCGTCGTGATCAGCGTCCTCGTCAACGCAAGCTTCATTCGACAAGCGCTACAGGTACGACTGCCGGATGCGATCGTTCCGGCAGCCCTGTTGGCCGCCTGGGCACTCGGCACGTGCTGGACCGGCAGATGGCGCAGGTACGGGCTTCAGCGGATCGTCCAGTGCGCGACGGTCATATGTATCGTCGTGTCGGGTCTGGCGGTCAGCCAGATCGGTCGTCTCGAGGATCAGTACGACAACGCAGCCATCGGATACGGGATCGGCGGCGTCCTCGAGCGCGCCACGGAAGTGTCGACCCTGCTCTCGAGTTCACACCGACACGACACACCAAGCCGCTACTCTGTCGCGCTGCTCCCGTTCTTCGACTACGTCGACCGGTGCACATCGGTATCCGATCGTTTGATTGTCACGGGCGAATTCCCGGATGTCCTGGTCCTCGCCGGTCGGCGCTTCGCGGGCGACGGGGTGGTCTTCGGTGCGTGGTACTCATCTTCAACCCGACAGCAGCAAACGCTCGAGCGGTTGGAGGCAGGGCCGGCGCTGTTCGCCCTGCACATGGGCGACTATGTGACTTTCCGTAAGCGGTTCGACCGGATCGACCGTTATCTGAATCTGGAATACGCGCCGATGGCCGACGTTCCGGTTGAAGGGGCTGGGGCCATCCGGATCCTCGTCCTCCGATCCCGGCCGCCGGTAAGCGTTGATTCCTCGACAGGCTGGCCCTGCTTCACGTCAACGCCCTGAGTGAGAAGTTCGGCCTTTCGGCGGCCTTGGGGCTCTGATCAGAATTCGGTTGCCACCTTTGGCCACCGAGGCATCCCGCCGGGTTGCGTTGCTCATCACTCACATACACCCGGCATGCTCGCTCGTCGCGCCTTGCCGGGCGGGCGCCTCGGCACCCGAAGCTGACAACCGAATTCTGACCAGAGCCCTTAGAGTTCTAGCGCCAACCAGTCTGCCACGACTTTCGGTCCTGCATTCCGTTCCAGGGCCGCGAGTGCGCGGTCGACGACGGCGAATGCGTGTGTGATCCGATCGCGGTCAAAGGAGTCTGACAGGCGAGTCAGCTCCGTCTGGAGGTCGGCGTTGGCGAGCGACGGCGACCGGGCGCCGGCAGCCAGCAGGCCCAGGTCTCGCAACAGCGAGGACAGCGCCCGCAGGCGGACAGCAAGATAGTCGCGTTCGCGGGCCTTGCCACTCGTCTTGCCGACGAGTTCGCGTGCCGCTTCGAGACGTCTGGTCGGATCCGACACGCGCGCAGCCTGACCGAGCAGACGCTGCGCGGCTTCCCGGGCCTCTCCGATGTCCACACCGCGGACTTCCAGCGCTCGGCCGACGCTGCCGCCCGCTTCGGCCGCCGCCGCGCGTGCGTCCGGTTCGTCGTACTCGTGATCGCGGATCAATACCTCCGCGACCTCAGCTGGGGTCAGTTCGCCAAAACGAAGCGGACGGCACCGCGATCGCACGGTCGCGAGCATCGCATCAGGCATCGACGACACGAGGAGAAACACGGATGCGGACGGAGGCTCTTCGAGCGTCTTCAGCAGGGCGTTCTGCGCCTGCGGGACCAGCGTATCGGCGTCATCCACAATGACCGCGCGACGACGGCCCTCGAACGGTCGATAGTTCGCACGTTCAATCACGTCGCGCACCTGCTCGATCTTGATCGCGCCGGACTCCCCCGGCTCCACCACGATGACATCCGGGTGGACGCCACGCGCGATCCGACGGCACGAAGGACATGCACCGCAGGCATCCATTGGCAAGACGCCTGCCGGACCCGGTTGCGCGCAATTGAGCGTCGCCGCGATCTCGCCAGCCACTCGTCGTTTGCCGATGCCGCGCGGCCCGGCAAGCAGCAGCGACGGAGGCAAGGTCTCCCGCGCGATCGCGCCAGATAGCAGTGACAACAACCGTTGATGGCCGGCCACCCTGAGAAACGGCATGACGCCAGCATAGCAAGAGTCGCCCGACACTTCGCATCCGACGTCGGATTGGTAGACTAGGCGACGACCATGAAGGAGATGATCGCGTGCCCCGCGTGCTCGGAGCGACAGACGCAGAAAATCAAGGCGTGGCGCCTCTCGGGCAAGCAGGCCCGCGCCTACGCCTGCCCCGATTGCGGACTCTTCTTCGTGCACCCGCAGCCACCCCGGGAGGCACTCGACGCCTACTATGCCCAGGACGGAGGGTGGCAGTCGTCGAGACCCGAGCGGCTGATGAAGCCGTCTCAGGTGCGCAAGAAGGGTGCCGCCCCAACGTTGATGGCGGCGCTTGACGTGTATTTCCAGGCCAGCGCACCGACGGCCGGCTCGAGAATGTTCGACTTCGGCTGCGGCACCGGCATCTGGCTCAACTCGTTCCAGGATCAAGGATGGGACACGTTCGGACTTGAACCGTCAAGCAACGACGCCTTCGTCCGGCACAAGCGCCTGGAGGCCATCCCCTCGGAGCCGGAATTCGATTTCGTTCTGGCGTATCACGTACTGGAGCATCTACCACGTCCGTTTGACACCATGAAGGCACTGGCGCAGGCGATTCGCCCCGGCGGGCATTTTCTCCTCAGCGTGCCACGACTGGACACCATCGACATCCATCGGCGGCTCGACTATTGCCTGCACCCTCGCCATCACATTGTTGGATTCACGGAAGCGTGCCTGCGGGGGCTGCTCGCACGGGCAGGCCTCGGAGTCATCGCGACGTTTCATGAACTCGATGGACGGTTCTCCAAGGGGGATCCGGTCCGCCTCCGGCTGTTGGCGCGCAAAGGCGTTCCGCCTGGCGCTCCGGCCGATCGTGTCGCAGCGCTGAAACACGTCGTCTCGACGATCGAGGCCCTCAGACAGGACGCGTGATCCGATCGACGTTGCACCGTGTGGGCGGTCCTACGTCCAGGGTTCGCCGAACCGTCGTCAAGTCCCGCTCGCACCCGCGACGCCGCACCGTTCGGTGTGGGCGTCGTGGGTTGATCGGGCCTACGTCGCGGGCCGGCGGCCAACCACAATGACGGACAGGCCGAACCTGAAACGAAACCGTTCCTCGATGGTCCGCAGTCTCGAGACCAGTCCGAACCCACGCGTGGCGACCTTCGTGATGTGCGGGCGTTTCATCACGCGGCCAAACACGTACCAGCCAACCGCACCGACCCAGTTGAAATAGCGGCTCGTCTCCACGACGAAACCAGCGTCTCGAAACACACTCGTCAATGACGCCTCGGTGTAGCGGCGAAAGTGTCCCAGGTTCCTGTCGAGATCGGAGTAGAGCGCCGGGTGAGCGGGAACGAGCACCGTCACCGTGCCACCAGGCTGGATCGCCCGGTACAACTCGGAGAGCACGCGGCGATCGTCCTCGACATGCTCGAGGACATTGAGACAGACCACCGAGTCGATGTCGTCGGCGGCCACCTCCCCCGCATTGAACGTGTTCAGGTCCACGCGCCGAATCTGAATGTTCTCGAAGCTCCCGAACCGCCTGCGCAACAGCTGCAGGTACTCGTCCTCGTAGTCAGAGAGGATCACCGAGTCGCGGTCGAGCAAGAACCGTGACAGATTTCCGGCACCGGCACCAATCTCGAGTACCCGGCTGCCAAGATACTTGGCGAAGAGCCCGAAGATGTCCCGGTTGTATGGGCCGAGCTCGCGCATTCTCGCGAGCGTGTGCCGACCGACGTGGCCGATGTCGCTCATCATCCAGTACTTCAGAAGGGTCCAGACGGCGGATATCCCGTCACCAGGACCAATCTTCTTGCCCTCGGAGTAGTCTCGGCCGTGGTACGAGATCGGCACTTCGAAGATACGGCACCCCAGCTTTGCGATCTTGACCGTGACCTCGGGTTCAAAGCCAAACCGGTTCGAGCGCAGCGGAATCCCCTTGATGAGTTCGGTGCGAAAGGCCTTGTAGCAGGTCTCCATGTCCGTGAGATTCAGATTCGTCAGCACGTTGGTGGCCAGCGTCAGGATCCTGTTCGCGACGGCATGCCAGAAGAGGTGAACCCGCCGATGCCCTGCCACGAACCGTGATCCGTAGACGACATCGGCCTCGCCAGACAGGAGAGGCCGCAAGAGCGTGTGGTACTCGGTCGGGTCGTACTCGAGGTCGGCATCCTGAATGATCAGGAACTCGCCGGTCGCCTCCTGAACGCCACGCCGAATGGCCGCCCCTTTCCCTTGATTGCTCGACTGCCGAAACAGTCGCACGACATCGGGGTAGCGCCGCGCGAGCGACAGCAATATCTCGGAGGTGCCATCGGTGGAACCGTCATCGACCATGACGATCTCCTTTGGCACATCGACGACGACCACTCGCCTGACCAGCTCACGAACGGTGTAGCGCTCGTTGTAGACGGGGATGATGACCGAGAGTTGAGGAGGCGTCACAGGGTGTCGTCCGCTGTGCAACGGACCGCCCGATGAATAGCACGGCGTCGCGCTGGCGGCAAATACAAAGTGTACGGCAGCGCCCCCATGGTGGGTTCACCATGGTGGGTTCGCCCTTGACCCGCCGCGCAGTACGCGGTACATGTGAGTATGTCCATCCGTCCAGTCAAGCGCGTCGCGCAGTCAACGCCTGTGCTCGAGGGCGCGGGAGTGCACCTCAGGCGGGCGTTTGGTTTCGGCACCACGACCGAATTCGATCCGTTCCTCCTGCTCGACGATTTCCGAAACGACAATCCGGACGACTACCGAGCCGGATTCCCGTGGCATCCGCACCGCGGCATCGAGACGATTACGTACGTGCTCGCGGGCACGGTCGATCACGGCGACAGCCTCGGCAACCAGGGCAGCCTTGGCTCAGGCGACGTGCAGTGGATGACCGCCGGCAGCGGCATCCTTCATCAAGAGATGCCCAAGGGCGATACACAGGGTCGGATGCACGGGTTCCAGTTGTGGGCCAATCTGCCGGCATCGCTGAAGATGACCCCGCCGAGATACCAGGACGTGTCGTCGAACAACATCCCTGAAGTGACAGACGATGACGGAACGCACGTGCGGGTCATCTGCGGTGAGTTTTGGGGACAGCGTGGCCCGGTCGACGGCGTCGCCGCGGAGCCTCGTTACCTCGATGTGTTCGTGCCTCCAGGCGTGCGCAAGCGGCTGCCGATTGAAACAACGAGAAACGCGTTCGCGTACGTCTTCGAAGGTTCCGGAAGTTTTCGTGACGCCTCGGAGCCACGCACGGTCCAAACCGAACAGGTGGGCTCCGACGCTCCGCCGACGGCCGACCCAATCGGCGATCGCTCGCTCGTGGTCTTCGACCGCGGCGACGAGGTGGTCGTCCAGGCTGGCCCAGCCGGCTTCCGGTTTCTCCTGGTGTCTGGACAACCGATTGAGGAGCCCGTGGCCTGGCGCGGCCCGATCGTGATGAACACGACCGAGCAACTGCAGCACGCGTACGCGGAATTACGTAACGGGACCTTCATCAAGTAGGCGCTCACATGCGCTGACACGGTCGACGACCGAGCCTTGACGTAGGTCTCTCGACGGGCCACGGTTTCGCGGCAGGCACGGCGTGCAGGGCCTGCATGCGATTGTCTCAACCAGGACGCGGAGAGGCGTCGGCCGCAAGGTGACCGCGAGGGCCTGGATCCCTCGCGGGCTCTCTGCCACCTGACATCAGCGACCTGCAGCCCTGAGCACGTCGCCGTAAGGCGAGATCCCCCCGTGCACGTGTGCAACTCGCGCGACATCCAGCTTCAAGCGAGCGACGTTCTCTACCAGATTGATCGTGAAGGGACTCGGGGCTGGCAACGGCTTGGCTCCAGGACGCGGGTGGAACGCGTCGGCCTGAATCAGGAGGCGTTCCTTCGGGATATAGGCCACGAGCAGACCCTCGCTGTGAGGATTGTCTCGCAACAGGTGAATCTCGAGCGTCATGTTGCCGTCGCTGAAGACCCGTTTGTCCGCAACCGGCTCGATGACCGGTGGCCGAGGCGCCCGCGCCAGACGATCGGGGTTGAGCGTATGTGGATTCTTGAAGATCTGCTGCTCGTAGTACCGACTGTGCGTCTCGTGCGTGACGATCGGAATACCCTCGGCCACGTATGCTCGAAGCCCTCCCGCATGATCGGCATGATGGTGCGTATTGATTACGTATCGAACGGGCTTGTTGGGCGCCAGCCTCTTGGCACTGGCCAGGGCCGCCATCGTCTGCGCGTCTCCCCGTGGACCCTCAAACATCACGACGTGGTCATTGAACTCGACGAGGATGCTCCCCTCAGCGCCAGGCGTCATGAACCACACCCCGTCGGCGATGCGCTCGGGCTGCACAAGCGCCTCGCCGGCCGCTGGCGGTCCGCCGCCACGCGGAGGAGTCGCCCGTACCGCTGATGCCACCGGACTGTTGGGCTGCACGTCGGTGAGGGTGAGCTGTAGCACGGGAAACCCGCCCTCCTGCATCACGAGCCGTGTCGGATACTTCACGCCGCCGAAGTCCCGGTACGCCGAGTAGATTCCCTCTAAGACCGTATCGCCCGTGAAGTTGACGTCGACCAGTGTCTCGACACGCTCCACCAGGTTCTCGGCGCTGAGGGTTCCTGTCACCGTGTGGTTGCCGACGGCGAACGACACAATGCGCTTGCCGCCAACCGTGGACACCGTGGCCGTGGCGGCATTGGCGGCCGCACCCTTCACGAAGCCGTGCGGTGTCAGCCAGATGGCGAGCGCCCCCATCTCGGTGCGCCCGTCTGTCGTCTGGTTCTGAACAATGTCACCGGGGATGGGCCGGATGCCTCCCTGTCCGGTCGCCGGGTTGAAGCCACCGGCGCCGCCGCCGCGCGCCGGACGTTCGTCATCAATGCGAACGAGTTCCTGGCGCATGGCCGGTTCGACGTAGTTCACCGACATCGCATACTTCGTGACGGTGAAGCGCGGCCACGCCCCGCCGGAGGTGAACGCCTGACCCGTCGGATTGACGGATCCGGTGCCAACGTATCGCACCGACTGCACCGACGCGGTGCCCATGGCGGACGCCGCCGCGTCGATGAGGACCCTTGGGGCCTGTGCCGTCTCCTGGGCGGCGAGCGAAAGAGACCACGCGGTGGCACCCGCGACGGCGATCAGCACCAGCTTCTTCATGCGAACCTCGCTTGTATGTGTTCCACCGCCGTGCACGTGCACAGTGGTGGACGCGCCGATTATGGTTCAGCCCGGCCGAGGACGATGCTCTCAAAGAGCCTGGTCCATCTCTCAGTTTCGTCGAGCGTGCGAACGGGGTCGGTCTGGAGAATCGTCACGTCCCTGAGCGGCGAGCTCACCTTCGTGTTGGTCGG
>Ga0326597_10000755_pt1 | contig 55444 bp, 63 predicted proteins | sample RVTome_12_FD_203789 | JGI IMG/M metagenome (GOLD analysis project Ga0326597, IMG submission 203789) | Soil microbial communities from uranium-contaminated site in the Upper Colorado River Basin, Wyoming, United States - RVT100D185 | ecosystem: Environmental > Terrestrial > Soil > Contaminated >... | reverse complement strand
GGCATTGCGATGGAAGAGACGCATCATCCTGTCGCCGCGGGTCGGGCTCAGAGTCTTTTCCATAGATTTCCTGGCTGGGTGGGCCGACGATAGTGGAGTGCGCAGCGGGCCCTGACAGATCGTCGGCGGGGCGCCCCTCTCCCGGGCAGCCGGGGACCGGCCGGCCTGGAGATCGTTCGGGGCCAGAACAGACGTAAAGGATTGCTCCCGATCGGTCGAATGTGATCGGATGCGCTACTCGAAACCGGGCAGGTCGATCGCCGCTATCGCCCTCGTGCTCGCCGCCTGCAGTGGGAATGTATTCGACCTGGGTGTCGGTGATTGTTTCGACGACGGAGATATCCCCCTCGGCCCCGGGGTCGAAGAGATCGGGGACGTCCCGCTGGTCGATTGCTCCGAGCCGCACGACAACGAGGTCTACGAGACGGTGACGGTGGAAGGCGACGGGTTTCCCGGCGACCAGCAGATGGCAGACCAGGCCGATCAGATCTGTTTCACTGCCTTCGAGGGCTTCGTCGGGCTCGACTACGCAGGCTCGGCGCTCGACTTCGGATGGCTGGTCCCTACGGCCGAGTCCTGGGACGCCGGCGACAGGCTTGTGGCCTGCTTCGTCTATCGCCTCGACCTCGAGAAGGTGTCCGGGACTGTCGAAGGCTCAGGTATCTGAGTCGGCGCAGGGCAGGAATCGGGGTCGGGGAGGACGGCTAACCTCGAAGGTCCTACACCTTCACCGGGAGTTCTCCAATGCCAACATCCATCACCATGGGTCCCGACGGCCTCATCGTGCCCGACGCCCCGATCATTCCCTTCATCGAAGGTGACGGGATCGGCCCCGACATCTGGGCCGCCTCGGTCCGGGTATTCGACGCCGCGGTCAAAGAGGCGTATGGCGACCGTCGGGCAGTGGCTTGGAAGGAGGTCCTGGCTGGGGAGAAGGCCTTCACCGAGACCGGATCCTGGCTTCCCGAGGAGACCGTCGCCGCCTTCAGGGACCAACTCGTCGGGATCAAGGGCCCGCTGACCACCCCGATCGGGGGCGGCATCCGCTCGCTCAATGTCGCCCTGCGCCAGATGATGGACCTCTATGCCTGTGTGCGCCCAGTTCGCTGGTTCCAGGGCGTCCCCTCTCCGGTCAAGGACCCGGGGCAGGTCGACATGGTCATCTTCCGGGAGAACACTGAAGACGTCTATGCCGGGCTCGAGCTGGAGGCCAATACCGAGGACGCCGCCCGTCTCATCGCCTTCGTGAGGGACGAGTACGGCTGGGATGTGCGCCCCGACTCGGGCATCGGGCTCAAGCCTGTCTCGGTGACCAGCTCGAAGCGGTTGGTTCGGGCCGCTATCAAGTACGCCCTCGCCCACGGGCGCAAGTCGGTGACGCTGGTGCACAAGGGAAACATCATGAAGTTCACCGAGGGCGCCTTCCGCAACTGGGGCTACGAGGTTGTCCGGGAGGAGTTCTCCGACGTGGCCGTGTCCTGGGAGGACAGCGGGGGTGAGCCCGGGGACAAGCTGCTGGTCCAGGATTTCATTGCCGATGCCATGCTGCAGCAAGTCCTGACCAGGCCCGCCAACTACGACGTGATCGCCACCACCAATCTCAACGGCGACTACATCTCCGATGCCCTCGCCGCCCAGGTGGGCGGGATCGGCATCGCCCCCGGCGGCAACATCAACTATGACACCGGCGTCGCCGTTTTCGAGGCAACCCACGGCACCGCTCCCAAATACGCCGGTCAGGACAAGGTGAACCCGGGGTCGGTGATCCTCTCCGGGGAGATGATGTTCCGTTACTTGGGCTGGCCCGAGGCCGCCGACATGATCATCCGCGGACTGGAGGGGGCAATCCAGGCGAAGACGGTCACCTACGACTTCGCCCGGCTCACCGACGACGCCACCGAGGTCAAGACCTCGGAGTTCGGCGACGCCATCATCGCCCACATGTAGGCCGGTGTCGTGTGCACTCGCCCACCCTGACGGTGGGTTGGTGCACACGGCATGGCGGGCATCGGTTGCATGTGCAGCCGCCCACCCTGAGGGTGGGTTGGTGCACACGGCATGGGATTGGTGGGTTCGGGGCTCTCCTACACTGAGCTGATCAGCAGCGGGAGCCAATGACCACCCTCGAGATCACACGGTCGTCTGACGTCCTGCCCGAGGAGGACGTCGCGGCCCTTCAACCGCTGATCGACGACATCGAGCGATTGAAGACCGAGCGCAATGCGATCGTCGCCGCCCACAACTATATGACGCCTGACATCTTCCACCTCGCGGCCGACATCAAGGGCGATTCGCTGGCATTGGCCCAGCTCGCGTTGGAGACCGAGGCCGATGTCATCGTGCTGGCCGGAGTCCATTTCATGGCGGAGACGGCCAAGATCATCAACCCGGAGAAGACTGTTCTCATCCCCGACCTGGGGGCGGGGTGCTCCCTGGCCGACGGGATCACCGGTGCCGATGTGCGTCGGCTCCGGGAGCAGCACCCGGATGCCCCGGTCGTCACCTATGTGAACACGTCGGCCGAGGTCAAGGCGGAGTCGGACATCACCTGCACCTCGAGCAACGCGGTGGCGGTGGTGGAGTCGCTTGGCGTGGATCGTGTCATCTTCACCCCCGATCAATACCTGGGAAAGTGGGTCGCCACCCAGACCGACGTCGACATCATCCTCTGGGAGGGCTCATGCATCGTGCACGAGCGGTTCACCGGGGCCGAGATCGCCGACTACCGGAAGGCATATGGGGATCTCCAGGTGATCGCCCATCCCGAGTGCCCGCCCGATGTGTTGGCCGAGGCCGATTACGTCGGCTCGACGCACGGAATGATCAACTGGGTCACCTCCCGGCAGCCGGACCGGGTGATGATGATCACGGAGTGCTCCATGGCCGACAACGTGGCGAGGGAAACTCCTCACACCGAGTACGTCCGACCCTGCAACCTCTGCCCGTACATGAAGCGAATCACCCTCGACAACATTCGGGCCTCCCTGGCCACCCTCACCCACCGGGTCGAGATTCTCCCCGATGTGGCCGAGCGTGCCCGTGTGGCGGTGATGAGGATGCTCGAGGTCGGGCGTCAGGACTAGAGGCCCCGTCCAGTGATCGAGACCACCCGGCTGGATGCCCCGCTCGTGGTCGGTGCCGGCGTGGCCGGTCTCACCGTCGCCCTGGGGCTGCCCCGCGTCTACGTGGTCACGGTCGCGGAGATGGGCTCGACCTGGTGGGCACAGGGAGGGATCGCTGTGGCGCTCTCTCCCGACGACTCTCCCCGTCAACACGCCGACGACACTCTGAGCGTCTCCGGTGGCCTCGGAGTGGAGAAGGTGGTGGACCTGCTCACCGGCGGAGGGCCCGGAGCCGTTGGGAACCTCATCGCCCTGGGCGCCGAGTTCGATCGGGATGAGAAGGGCGAATTGCTGCTGGCCCGTGAGGGTGGGCATCAGACCCGACGTGTCCTCCATGCCGATGGCGACGCCACCGGCGCCGAGGTGATGCGCGCCCTGATCGCCGCGGTCGAAGCAGCAGAGAGCGTGACCATGATCCAACGTCGGGTCATCGACCTGGTGATGGCAGGGGACCGGGTGGCGGGGGTGGTGACCGGTCAGGGAAAGCACCGGGAGGTGTTGCTCGCCCCGGCTGTGGTGTTGGCCACGGGTGGCGCAGGAAGGCTCTTCTCGCATACGACCAACCCGAGCGGAGTGACAGGTGATGGGATCGCCATGGCGGGGCGGGTCGGGGCGCGGCTGGCCGATCTCGAATTCGTCCAGTTCCACCCGACCGCCCTGCACGTGGGCAAGGACCCGATGCCGTTGCTCACCGAAGCCCTCCGGGGCGAGGGGGCGATCCTGGTCGACGCCCACGGCCGCCGCTTCTTGCCTCAGTATCACCCAATGGCCGAGCTCGCTCCCCGAGACATCGTGGCCCGGGCCATCTTCTGGCAGTATGACCGTGGTATCGGCGGCGCATATCTCGACGCCAGATCGATCGTCAACTTCGCCGATCGATTCCCCACCGTGAATGCCCATGCTCACTCGGTGGGCCTCGACCCGTCACAGCACCTGCTGCCGGTCTCACCTGCAGCCCACTACTACATGGGTGGCATCGATACCGACAGCAACGGGCGGACCACAGTCCCAGGTCTCTGGGCGGTCGGCGAGTGCAGCTCGACCGGGGCACATGGCGCCAACCGCCTCGCTTCGAACTCGTTGCTCGAGGGTCTCGTGTTCGGGGCCAGGGTCTCGGCCGATGTGCTCGGCGCCCAGGTCGAGCCAGTCGGAGAGCCGCGCGCCCCCAAGGAGGCCTTCGACCTTCCGCTCGTGGCGGGGCCGGCCCTCGAAGACCTCCGCCAGATCATGTGGGACCGGGTGGGCCTGGTCCGCACCGGGTCCGGTCTGTGGGAGGCGCGGAACCATCTGCTCGATCTCGACCCGATCCTGAGACGGACCATTTCCGGCAGGGTTGCCGTCGAGTTGTCGCTCATGCTGATCCTGGCCGCCCTCCGCCGCTCCGAGTCGAGGGGCGGGCATTACCGGGCCGACTACCCCGAGCCCGACCCGATGCAGGAGCATCGGACCCTGATCGACCCGACCCGGGCCGAGCTGGCGCCGGTGACCCAATAGTGATGCGCGGCGACTACGTCGAGATCGTGGGGCGAGCCCTCTCCGAGGATCTCGGTTCCCGGGGCGACATCACCTCGGATGCCTGCGTTCCCCAGAGCGCGGAGAGCAGGGGTGCTTTCGTGGCGCGAGGTGCCGGAGTCATCGCCGGCTTGGAGGTGGCCGCCTACGTGTTCGAGGCGCTCGACCCGTCGGTCATCTTCGCCCCCCTGCTCGCCGACGGTGAGCGGGTGGTGCCTGGGGACCGGATAGCCCGGATCTCGGGACATTCCCGCTCGATACTGAGCGGGGAGCGGACTGCGTTGAATCTTCTGGGCAGGATGTCCGGCGTTGCCACCGCCACTTCAGAGCTGGTGGACGCAGTGTCCGGCACCGGGGCGCGGATCTCGGACACTCGCAAGACCATGCCCGGGCTGAGGGCCATCGACAAGTATGCGGTTCGAGTCGGAGGCGGGATGAACCATCGCTTCGGCCTGTACGACGCGGTCTTGATCAAAGACAACCATCTCGTTGCGGGCGGCGACATCGCCGGGGCCGTCGCCGCGGCCCGGGCTGCGGTCGACCCCGGTGTCATGATCGAGGTCGAGGTGGAGAATCTGGATCAGCTCGCCCAGGTCCTGGAGACCGATGCCGATCGGGTCCTCCTCGACAACATGGGCCCGGAGCTTCTGCGCCAGGCGGTCGACAAGGTCGGGGGCCGTATGACCACCGAGGCGTCGGGAGGAGTGACGCCCGACAACATCCGTCTGCTGGCCGAGACCGGGGTCGACATCATCTCGGTGGGATGGCTGACCCACTCCGCCCCGCAGCTCGACATCGGCCTCGATTTCACCTGATCATGGACAAGGGCTTAATTTCAGCATCATGAAAGACCAACCAGTACGTGTCGCCGTCACCGGTGCGGCCGGGCAGATCGGTTACAGCCTCGTGTTCCGAATCGCATCGGGCGACATGCTCGGATCGGAGCAGCCGGTGATCCTCCAGATGCTCGAGATCCCGGCCGCTATGAGCGCCATGCACGGCGTGGCCATGGAGCTCGAGGACGGGGCCTTCCCACTCCTGGCCGGGATGGTGCACACCGATGACCCAGAGACCGCATTCGCCGACGCGGACATCGCAATGCTGGTGGGCGCCATGCCCCGCAAGGCGGGGATGGAGCGCTCCGATCTCCTCTCGGCCAACGGCGCCATCTTCACCACCCAGGGCAAGGCCGTCGCCTCGTCGGCCAGCCAGGAGGTGAAGGTCCTCGTGGTGGGCAACCCGGCCAACACCAACGCCTTGATCGCCATGAGCAATGCGAAAGGCATCGATCCGACAAACTTCACCGCCATGACCCGTCTCGATCACAACCGCGCGGTGGCTCAGCTGGCCAAACGGGTCGGTCGGCCGTTGACCTCGATCAGGAAGATGACGATCTGGGGCAACCACTCCACGACCCAATACCCGGATCTCTTTCATTGCGAGGTAGACGGGCAGCCGGCCGTCGCGGTGTTGGATGATCAGGATTGGATAGACGGCGAGTTCATCCCGACCGTGGCGAAGAGGGGGGCCGCGATCATCGACGCACGGGGGGCTTCGTCCGCCGCCTCGGCGGCCAACGCCGCTATCGCCCACATTCGTGATTGGTGGTGGGGGACGCCCGAGAGCGACTGGGTTTCCATGGGCGTGCCGTCCGACGGGTCCTACGGGATCCCCGAAGGGCTGATGTCCTCGTTCCCGTGCATTTGTCGCGACGGTCGATGGGAGATCGTCCAGGGACTGGAGATCGACGACTACTCGAGGGCGAAGATCGACGCCTCCGTGTCCGAGCTCATCGAAGAACGCGACGCGGTGGTTGGCTTGGGTCTGATCTAGGGCATGAAGACGACGCCGACCATGGCGGCGACGATCACGATCAATCCTCCGACCAGGGCTAGGAACATGCGATCGAGGCGGAGATTCATTGCGATGAGGGTATTCTCGACCGCCGTCATCCTGATCTCGAGCTGACTCACCCGCGAGCCCAGCCCACCCAACTCGGCACGCAGCTCGTTGATCTCGGCCCGGACCTGAACATGCCACTCCGATACGACGAGGTAAACAGACTCACCCGGCGGGCGCCGCTGCGACCGCCGGGCGATCCAGGATCAACCGGCGGTCTGCTCCTCTGAGCCGAAATCGATGATCGGGCGCACCTCGACCTTGCCGTACCAGGCTCCGGGGATCTGTTGGGCCCACTTCAAGGCCTCGTCGAGATCGGCCACATCCAACAGGTAGAAGCCGCCAAGCACTTCCTTGGTCTCGGCGAACGGCCCGTCGGTGGACACCGCCTCGCCGCCTTTCCCCCCGGTGACATGGACCGTGGTCGCGGTGTTGGTGTCATGAAGCGCCTCGCCACCGGCGATGACTCCGGCTGCGCCGGCGTTGTTGCCGAACTCGGTGTACTCGGCCATGACCTGATCGAGCTCCTCGGCGGTGCCCTGACCCTCGGTCTCGGCCGGGGTGTAGATGAGCGCTGCGTACTTTGGCATCCTGTCCTTCCCTTCTCTCGTGGGACGCCTGACCACCCTATGACGCACGAGGCCCAGGCATTTCGACAAGTCTGTTTTCTTTTCCTGTCAGCCGCTGACCACGGCCGGCTCGAGACGGAAGACTGCGGCCTCCTCCCATGCCACTGATCCGTTCCACCAGAGGAAACCGGTCTTCCACTCGTGGTCGACGATGACCTTGACCCCGAGCCAATCCCGGTTGGCGCCGCTGTTCGACCGACTCGTAGATCCACAAGGCCTTCACCGGATTACCGACGACGGCGTTGAGCGCGGCGGAGGCGGCTTCGATGATCCGGCAATTGCCGGCGAGGGACCCGACCCGGGCCGCCCCACGGGCGGTGAAGGACAGCGTCAGAAACTCGCGAAAAGCGAGCCCGAGCTCGAGCAGGCTCACCCGTGGGCAGGATGATTATGGGCAGCACCAAGGCGGCCTCGACCAACGTGGCTCCGCGTTGCCGTCCCCATTTGCCCATGACTGCCCCTGTGTGGCGCGCAAGTGACCCTCGCTAAAACCGGGCGACATATCCGTCGCCCCTACCCGGGCGCCAAGGGACGACCTGGAGAACAACCGAAGTGACTAGGTGTGACGCTGGTGGGGCCGGAGCGCCGGCGCCCCTGGTCAGTACTCGACGTCGAGCTCGGAGACGGCCGAGCTCCACTGCTGGATCGCCCCCTGATGCATCATCAGCTTGGCCAGGTTGCCCGCGACCTTGAGCTTGCCGGTCATGAATGCGGTCTGGGTGTTCAGCTCACCGGTGGAGATGGCAATGGCGGTGTCATAGGCCTGCTTGACCGTCACATCGGCCGCCTCCAGGGTGCCGATGGCCATCCTGGCGCCGCCATCACCGGCCTGGAGGTAATAGTCGACCTCGCCTTCCGGGGTCTCGGTGGTGCTGAACTGGATGGTGAGGTGGGCATCACCGATGGCGTTCTTGAAACCCTGATGGTTGTTGAGGGCGGTGGTGACCTCCGACGCCCACTCTTCGCTGAGAAACTTCGACACGTTGCTGCTCCTTGATGTTGGACTGTGGAATGGTACCGATCGGGCCAACTTTGAGTAGACGATCAAAAGTGCTCGACCCCCATCGGTGGATTCGGATCAGATCAGTTTGGCGATGGAAGTCTCCGCCCCACGAGAGAGCCGGGTCAGCGGCTCCCGCGGGTGGCCCGGATCGAGGCCGGCTGCCTTGGCCGCCGCCTTGACCCCGGGGACCCCATGCGCCTCGACATCGGCGCTGACCCCGCTCAGCCGCTTTTGCAGCTTCCTCGCCTGCACCGGGTCGGACTTGGCTGCCCTCAAGGTCTGGAGGACCAGCTCCGGCACGTAGTTGCCCGAGCCGGTGATGGCGCCGTGACAGCCGATGGCCATGGCCGCGGTCAATGCCCGCGACGAGCCCGAGTAGAGGATGAACTCGGCCGGCGCCGCGTCGATGATCGACTGAAGTCGCACCACATCCCCGCTCGAGTCTTTCATCCCCACGATGTTGTCGTGACGTGACAGCCTCCACACCAGCTCGAGGGGGAGGTTGTAGGCGGTGACGGACGGCACCGAGTAGAGGAAGACGGGGACCGTCGACGTGTCGGCAATGGCCCGGTAGAAGCGAAGCTGCGCCTCGTCCCGCCCCCGGGCGAGGGTGGTCGGCGTCATGACCAGGACACTGTCGGCGCCGCCGTCGATCGCCTCCTGGACCTGATTGAGGGCGACACGTGTCGATTCGGCGGCGATGCCGACCATGAAATGCGACTTGCGCCGGCGACCGGACTTGACCAATCGCAGGCGATCGCCGGGCTCGAGGTAGGGCCCCTCTCCGTTGGAGCCACCGATGACGAATCCTTCGATGCCGGCGTCGGCCAATGCCCTGAGATTGGTGGTGTGGGCCCGGGTGTCGATCTCCCCGCTGCGGGTGAAAGGGGTGATCAGAGCGGGCATGTAGTCAGGAGGAGGGAGCATCCGCAGAGATTAGAAGGGCGTTGGTCGAGCGAAGGTGCCACTCAAAGCGATGGAGGGGGAGGCTCCATGCGGAACACAGCATCGTCGGAGAAGAAGACCGTTCCGTTGAACCAGAGGAAACCGGTGAACCAGGTGTGCTCAAACTCGACCCTGACCCCGATCCAGTCGGCGGCCCCGGCGGTGTTGACCCGATCGTCCGGGTCCCAACTGGCCCCCAGATGCTCGGCGTTCCAGTCGGAGCCGGCGCAGGCGACCAGAGCCGGGTCTCCGGGGTTGTAGGGCGAGTAGCGCCGGGTGAATGCGGAGTTGTCTCCGGGGTGGCTGCCGTTGGCGTCGGACTTGTAGATGTGCACCTCCGCCACCTCTCCCGACTGGAGGGATTGGAGGGCGCCGGTGGTCGCTTCCAGGACCACACAGTCCGCATCGAGGAAGTTTGCTGCCGATGCTGACACACGGCCTCCCTCCCGGGCTGCGATCGTGACGGAGAGCCAGTCGCGGAACACCATTCCATACTCGAACGCCCCCAGGGCGATGGTGAGAAGCAGCCCGAATATCAGGGAGAACTCCACCATGGTCGCTCCCCGGTCTTTGCCTCTCGAGCGGAACAGGGATCTCATGGCTCGTTGGGCACCAGATGGACCGGGTTGCCGATGATCTTGGCGGTCCAGGTGGTGCGGTCGTGTGGCGAGCTGTTCACGATCAACATGCTCCACCAGCACCCCAACTGGGTGTCGATGTCACAGCTGTAATCGTCGGGGATCTCGACGAAGGCTGTGAGCCACTGGCTGTTGAACCGACCGACGATGCTGGGCCCGGGCCCAGGATTGCTCATGGTCGTGGTAATGGTGCATGCACCCGGTCCTCCGGACTCACCGTCCTCCGACTCCCATTCGCAGTCGGCGGTAGAGCCGTCGGGGAGTTTGACCGAGTAGCTGGCCGCCTCGTCGTCCTCACCGGCATCGTAAAACTTGAGCTCGAGCACCTTTCCGGCGTGGATCGGGTCCACCTCGGCCAGATACAGGGTCGCGGTGGTGCCGCCCTGGTTGGTGTAGATCGAGATCTGGTCGATGCCGTACACGCGCGGGCTGTTGGCTCCCGGTCCGGTGGTGATGGCCCTGACCCCGTACTGGTTGGAGCCGCTCCCGTCGGATGTTGAAACACGGAGAACATAGATCCCTGGGGCCGGATTGTTGAGTGTGCACAGGTCGACCCATTCGTTGACTCCGCTGGCGCTGCTCGAGAATGTCGGGCTGTAGGAGTCGTCACAGAGCAGAGTCGAGTTGTCTCGGGGATCGAGCGGGGTCGAGTCCGGGGCGTAGAGCTGATAGCGGGTGGTGGGCCCGATGACGCTGCTACTGAGGGGACTGAAGGTGAGCCGGTCGCAGTCCCCTGTGCCCGACGAGGAGCAGCCACCGGACGGTCGTCGGAATCGCGGGTCGTAGAGCTCGACGGTCAAGGTGTCGCGGCTGTCCTCGATCTCGACCCCGTAGTAGAAACCGAGCCCGTGGTACTGCGGGTTCTCATCGTCGCTATCGGGATCGATGTCGCCGGGCAAGGCGGTCTGACTGGGGAAGTACGTGCTTCGGTTTCCGGATGAAGAGTCCTTGCATCCAGTGGAGCCGAGGCTGGTCGCCCAGTCGCAGAAGGTGTTGTAGGGGTCTCCCTGGATGGCGGCGGTCCAGCGACCATTGATCGCAGCCCAGAAGTTGCCCGACCCGTCGCCGAAGTTGTGGAAAGGGCTGCCGATCGGGACAGGTTTGACGTACTCGGCGGTGGCCGTCCGGGAGATGTCGAACTGGTCGAAGCCGAGCACCTTGAGGAAGAAGGTGGGGACACTGGCGCCGAGGGTGATCTCCAGACGGTTGTCATCGAGTGGCTGCCAGTCCATCTCATCGGGCCCGCCTCCGGCGATGGGTGCCCCGTTCACGGTTCCCACATCCCATCCGTTGGCGCTGGCCCCGTCCAAGGCACTGCTGACGACGGCGGGGATGTCACCGGGGAGGAAGACCACGCCGGCCAACGCCGAGGAGTCGGCCGCCCTCTGAAGACGGGCGCCGTTCAGATAGATCCAGCCGAGATCGACTGCAAAGGCGGCGACACCGAGGAGGAGGACGAGTAGGACCGCGACGAAGGGGAGGGCAGCACCGCGCTCGGGGTCGTCGCTCCGAGTGATTCTGCGCACGAGACTCTGAAGCATTCTCATTCGAAGGCCTTTGGCTCCAATCGGGTCAGGGTCGACTCATCGATTTGGAAGGATCCACGGAATGGGGGGAAGCCGGTGACCCAGTCCCGGGTCATGAGCACCCGCACTCCGATGATGTCGAGGGACTGGCTGCCGACAATGGTCTGCCTCGAGGTTGGGCTCCAATTGATCGGGTTGATCGTCCACCCGTCGAGTGCTGTCGATGGGACGTTGCAGATCTCCGGGTCTTTGCCCGGGTTGTAGGTGGCGATGTTGGTGAGCCCCTGGGCGCCGGTCCCCTCGTCCGCTTTGAAGATCTGTATCTCGGTGATCCGGTTCAGATCGTCGTCTGTGGTCAGCCCTCCGATCCCTCGGAGGATGGCGCAATCGGCCTCTGCCTCGTTGCCGGCCAGAGCACCGATGCGGGCGCCCTCGCGGGAGATGTACGAGACGGTGAGGTAGTCCTTGAAGGCGAGACCGATCTCGAGGGTGCCCATGACGATCAGGATCAGGATGGGGAAGACCATCGAGGCCTCGACCAGGGTGGCCCCATGCTCGCGCCGGGACCTCAGTCGCCTGAGGATTCCCCTAAGGCGTTTCGCTGTCTTCACTTTCCAGCTCTCTCCACCCACCGGGCACGACCTATCTCTTCGACGTGGCGCTGCCCATCGACTGCTTGCCGACTTGATCCAGTTTCGGCCGATCGCTCTGGTAGCTGAAGGTGAAATCGGCAGTCGGTCGGGAATCGGGTCGATCGACCCAAACCGGTTGACGAGCCCCCCGGAGAGAGCTACGGAGCTACTCGACCAGGTGGATCGGGTTCCCGATCATGTAAGCCCGCCAGGTGGTGGTGTCGTTGACACCCGAGGGATAGACGTAGTTCACCTTCCACCAGCAGGTGGCGCAGGCGTACTCGGGGGGTAGATCCATCTCGAACTTGAGCCAGCGGTCGTGGTACTCCTGCGGGGTGACCGTCTCCTGGCAGTTGTTTCCCGCCGAGATCGTCGTTTGCAGGCTCCAGGACTGATTGGGGTTGTTCCGGGTGTAGATCCGGCATTCGCCGTCGTTGAACACGGTCAGATCGGGCCCCACCATCTGCAGGGTTCCGGTGGCGGCCGACTCGCCGGGGTCGAACAACTCGACCACGAATGTCTTGCCGTGGTAGTAGCTGGGCACCTCGGCCAGATAGAACGAGGTGGTGGATCCCTCGGCATTGTTGTAGATGGAGAAGTCTCCGAGGGCGAAGAGATTGCCCGTGGTGGACTTGATCGAGTAGCGGTTGAGTCCGGCTCGGTCTGTGGCCGGGCCGGGGTCGAGGTGGCGGACCTGGACCACAAACACCCCGGAGCCCGACTGGGTCCAGCATGACTGGCCATCGGGCGGGGCGAAGCCGTAGGGCTCGGACTCGGCCACTTGAGGCTGGGGCGCGATGGTGGTGTCGCAGAGAAGAACGTTGTCCGAGACCACCAGGGGGGTCGGATCCGGGGCATAGAGGGCCACGTACATCGTCGGGCCGCAATCGGGTGCGGAGCTCGGGCCCCACGCCTCACAACCCCGATCACCGGTCCGGACCCCGTCGCCGGTGGTGACGCCGCCCGAAGTGTTGTGGAAGGCGATGTCGTTGAGATGGACGGTGAAGCTGGATGGCGACTCGATCCCGTACAGATAGCCGGTGCTTCGCGCCCAACTGTTCTGGGCGCAGCTGGGGTTGTCGTTGGCGTTGGTGCACCACGATGAGTAGGCGTCGCCCATCTCGTTGTCGGTCCACTTGCCATGGATGTTGGCCCAGAAGTTGTAGGGACCGCAGCCGCCGAACTCCTCCGGGTCACAGCTGTTGCCGAACTGGTTCTCCGGGCTGCCCAGCTTCAAAGGCGGTATGTACTCGGCCACGGCCGTCCGCGAGATGGTCATCGTGTCGAAACCGAGGACCTTGGCGAAGAAGGTGGGCACGATGTCACGGACCGTGACCCGGAGCTTGTTCGGCTCACCGGCGACGGGGACGGGCAGCACCTCTACATCGGCGAGACTGTCGTCATAGCCATTGCGCAGGGCGATGTCGAGGGCGGTGGCGTCTGCGCTGCCCGGCTGTCCGGGCAGCCAGATCACACCGCCCAACGCGGCGGCATCGGCCGCCCGCTGGATCCGGCTGGCGTTGAGGTAGAACCAGCCGAGATCGGAGCCGAAGGCCGCCATCCCCAGCAGCACCACCATCGAGACGGCGACCAGGGCCAGGGCTGCCCCCCGGTCGCCGCCCTTCCTTGCCCGCTGCAACAACCGTCTCATTGCGTCCCCCTGGTGTCGGGCTCGATCTGCATCACTGCCGTCTCGGCCCAGTCGACGGTCGGGAAGGGGAAGACCCCGGTGACGCTGTTGTGAGTGAAGGTGACCTCGACTCCGAGGACGTCGAGCCCCGGCGGCTCCCGGTCACGCGAATCGGCGGCCCAAGGACATCCGTTGTCACAGGTGAGCGAGTTGCTCGATGAGTCACAGGCGAGGGCGCCGGTGGGGGAGTATTCGTTGATCGCCCCGACGATCGGCCCCCCCGCCCCGTCTGCCTTGAAGATCCGAACCGTCTCCAGATCGCCGAAACGGAGGTTGCACGCCGCCTCCTCGACCGCCTCCAGGATCAGGTCGTCGGCGGTGGGGAAGTCGGCGGCGGCGGCCCCGGTACGGGCCCCCTCCCGGGCCGCATTGCTCACCGTCATGTAATCGACGACGAGGAAGCCGATCTCGGAGAGCCCGATAGCGAGCAGCACGAGGATGGGGAGGATCAGCCCGACCTCCACCAGGGAGGCCCCTCGATCGCGGAGCCGTCTCACGAGGAGAACACCTGGGGCTCGATCTGGAAGTCGGTGACTGTGGTGAAGTCGCTCGACGGGACGAAGTAGCCGGTGAGCCACTGGTGGGTGAACTCGACCTCGACGCCGATCCGGTCCAGGTCGGGGGCCTCGACATCGCGGTCGGCCGGGTCCCACCCGGGCACCATGTAGGTGTCGCGGAAGGGCTCGGGACATGGCGTCCAGTCACAACACCCCACCAGGGTCGAACCAGGGGAGTTGTCGCTGCAATCGCTGCCCGGTGTGTAGGTGTAATCCTCACCGACAGCCGGTGTCTTGGCATTGAAGATGCGGACGTTGATCCCGTTGGCGATCCCGGCTGGGGCCAGGGTGCGCTCCACGTCACGCAGGATCTGGATGTCGGCGGTGGGATCGTCACCGTAAGTGGCTCCGGCCCGAGCACCCTCCCGGGCGGCGTGGCTCACCGAGAGCCAGTCCTTGAAGGCGAGGCCGAACTCGACGACGGCAAAGAGGGCGATAAAGAGCAGGGCGTACACCAGAGCCGCCTCGACGAGGGTGGCCCCTCGATCATCTCGTCGCTCGGTTGTCATCTGCCCCTATCCCTGCTTGGTCCCAGCTACCACGCTCCGTAACACTTGCCTACTCAGAATGGTCACATGAGATGACCTAGATGAGCGCAGGTCCTATCGGTTGGTGGTCAGGCTACGTCGGGAAACAGGGCTGACAAGGGGTCTGGGGACCGGGATGTGGTGGGCTACTGGCCGACCAGACGCCGGTTCTTGAGCTTCGCCCTCACATAGTCGACGTTCATCATCGCAATGAAGTCGATCGAGATCGACTTGGGGCAGGCTTTCTCACACTCGGCGTGGTTGGTGCAAGAGCCGAAGTACTCCTCCATCACCTCCACCATGTTCTCGGTGCGGGCCCAGCGCTCGGCCTGACCCTGGGGCAACAGGTTGAGATGACCGATCTTGGCGGCGGTGAACAGGTTGGCTGCCCCGTTGGGGCAGGCGGCGACACAGGCGCCGCAACCGATGCAGGCGGCCGCGTCGAAGGCGGTGTCGGCAGCCTGCTTGGGGACCGGGATCATGTTGGCATCAGGGGCAGAGCCCGTGTCGACGGTGATGTACCCGCCCGCCTCGATGATCCGGTCGAATGCGCTTCGGTCGACGACCAGATCCTTGACCAGGGGGAATCCGGCCGCACGCCATGGCTCCACCGTGATGGTGGCTCCATCCCGGAACTTCCGCATGTGGAGCTGGCAGGTGGCGGTGCCGAGCTGGGGGCCGTGGGCCTGGCCGTCGATCATGACACCACAGGACCCGCAGATCCCTTCCCGGCAGTCGTGGTCGAAGGCGACCGGCTCCTCGCCTTGGTTGACCAGACGCTCGTTGAGCACGTCGAGCATCTCGAGGAAGGACATCTCCCTGGAGATCCCGGCCACCTCATACGTCCTGAACCCGCCGGGCCGATCCGGCCCCTCCTGACGCCAGATTTGGAGGGTGACGTTCACGTCACCCTCCCGTTACACGTCGGAGTTACAACTGACTCTGTCACTTGTAACTCCTCGTGGTCAGCGCCACGTTCTCGAATTCCAGGGGCTCGATGTTGAGCGCGGGGCGGGCCGGGTCGCCGGTCCACTCCCACACCGCGACGTGGGCGAACTCGTCGTCACGCCGCAACGCCTCCCCCTCCGCGGTCTGGTACTCCTCCCGGAAGTGACCGCCACACGACTCGTCTCGATGCACGGCGTCGAGACACATGGCCTGAGCGAGCTCGAAGAAGTCCTCGACCCGGCCCGCCCGCTCCAGGGTCTGGTTGAGACCGCCCGCCGCCCCCAGGATCTTGACGTCTTTCTTGAACTCGTCGTACAGGGCGGGGATCTCGGAGAGGGCCTTGTTGAGGCCCGGCTCGCTCCGGGACATCCCGCAGTACTCGAGCATGATCTTGCCCAGCTCCTTGTGGAACCAGTCCACGGTGCGACTCCCTCGCGCCGACACAAAGCGCTCCACCCGCCCGGCGACACCGGTCTCGGCTTCGGCGAACACCGGGTCGTCGACCGGCACCGGAGATTGGTTGAGGAAGTCGGCGAGATAGTCGCCGATGGTGTTGGGGAGGATGAAGTAGCCGTCGGCCAGACCCTGCATCAGCGCCGAGGCCCCGAGACGGTTGGCCCCGTGGTCGGAGAAGTTGGCTTCCCCGATGGCGTAGAGCCCGGGGATGGTGGTCATCAGGTTGTAGTCGACCCAGAGCCCGCCCATGATGTAGTGGGGTGCGGGGTAGATGCGCATCGGCACGTGGTACGGGTCCTCGTCGGTGATCCGCTCGTACATCTCGAACAGGTTGCTGTAGCGCTCCTCGATGGCCTTGTCGCCCTCCCGCTCGATGGCGTCGGCGAAGTCGAGGTAGACCCCGTTCTTCAGTGGCCCAACTCCTTTGCCCCCGTCCACGATCCGCTTGACCGCCCGGGAGGCCACATCGCGGGGGACGAGATTGCCGAAGGCGGGGTACATCCGCTCCAGGAAGTAATCCCTCTCGTCCGTGCCGATCTGGCCCGGTGCCCTCTGATCGTCGGCCTGCTTCGGCACCCAGATCCGCCCGTCGTTGCGCAGGGACTCGGACATCAGAGTCAGCTTCGACTGGAACTCGTCCGAGGCGGGGATGCAGGTGGGATGGATCTGGGTGTAACAGGGGTTGGCGAGCCCGGCGCCCTTCCGGTGCGCCCTCCAGATGGCGCTGGCATTGGATGCCATCGCATTGGTGGAGAGGAAGAAGACGTTGGCGTAGCCGCCGGTGGCCAGGACCACGGCATGGCCCGAGTGGCTGGTGACTGCCCCGGAGATGAGGTCCCGGACCACGATCCCCACCGCCCGACCGTTCTTGACCACGAGGTCGAGCATCTCGGACCGGGTGTGAAGCTTCACCCGGCCTGCGGCCACCTGACGGGCCAACGCCTGGTAAGCCCCGAGCAGGAGTTGCTGGCCGGTCTGACCTCGGGCGTAGAACGTTCGCGACACCTGCGCCCCCCCGAAGGAGCGGTTGTCGAGCAGGCCCCCGTACTCCCGGGCGAAGGGGACTCCCTGGGCGGTCGCCTGGTCGATGATGTTCAGCGACTCGTGGGCCAGCCGGTAGACATTCGCCTCCCGGCTCCGGTAGTCGCCCCCCTTCACCGTGTCGTAGAAGAGGCGGTAGACGGAGTCACCGTCGTTCTTGTAGTTCTTGGCCGCGTTGATCCCGCCCTGGGCGGCGATGGAATGGGCCCGGCGCGGTGAGTCGTGGAAGGTGAACACCTCGATGTCGTAGCCGAGCTCGGCGAGGGAGGCGGCGGCCGAGGCCCCGGCCAGCCCGGTGCCCACGATGAGGACCTTGAACTTCCTCTTGTTGGCCGGGTTGACCAGCCGCACCGAGAACTTGTGGCTCTCCCACTTCTCCTCGATCGGCCCGGCGGGGATCTTGCTGTCGAGTTGAAGCGTCACCTGCTCAGCCCACGAAACCGAAGTAGACGGCGAGCGGCATGACGCTGTTGCCCACAGTGACCAGCACGGCCAACCCGACGGCGAAATAGCGACGCCAGGGGTTGAAGCGGGGGTGGTTCACCCCGATGCTCTGGAACATCGACCAGGCCCCGTGATAGAGGTGGAACCCGAGCAGGACCATGGCGATGACATAGAAGGCGGTGACCGGGGCGCGGGAGAAGGTGGCGACGAAGTTGGCGTACACCTCGCCCCGGGCCCAGGTTCCCGGCGCCGCCGGCTCGACTCCCCAGGTGAGGTCGGCGAGGTGGAAGAGGAGGAAGGCGGCGAAGATCACACCGCTCCAGCGCATGGTCCGGCTGGCGTAGCTGGCCGCAATGTAGTTGCGCGGGCCCTGATAGTCCTCGGGTCGGGCCCGATGGTTCATCACAGTCAACGAGTAGGCGGCGTGGACGTGGAGGAGGAAGGCGACGATCAACCCGGTGCGCAGGATCCACAGCGTCACGTGCTCGGGGATGAAGGGGACCAACAGCTCGCGCAGGGCGTGGGCGTAGATGTCGATGTCGGGGACGCCGTCGACGGCGGGGAGGAAGATCTTCCAGTTGCCCACCATGTGGGCCAGTACGAAGAGGATGATCCCGGCGCCGGTCAGCGCCATCACCCACTTCTTGCCCACCGCCGACCGATAGAAGCCGACGGGCCAGGGGGCCTTTCTCTGTTGGAGCGTCGTTGACACCGCCCCCCCATTATGGCAAGTCCCAGCCCCGGTCCGGCCACAACCGTGATCGGCCGGAATCACACGGTGTGACAAGGAAGAATTCGCCGCTCGGGGTTGACGGCGCGCGTCCCTGGTCGTAATGTCAAGCGTGTAATTACACGGTTGTGAGGAGACCTGATGCAGAGCAAGCTCATCCAAGCACTTGCCATAGGTGAGCTTTCCTGGCAGGACTACGCCAACTGCCGAGGCGCCGATGCCGACCTCTTCTTCCCCGAGCGGGGGGCTTCCACCCGGAAGGCGAAGGCGATCTGTGCCGCATGCGAGGTGAGACTGGAGTGCCTCGACTACGCGGTCGACATGGGCGAGAAATTCGGCATCTGGGGTGGCCTCAGCGAACGGGAGCGACGTCGGGTCCGCCGCGAGCGGTCGCAGCGGGAGCGCAAGGTGGGTTGAAGGCCGGCTTCGCCGGCCCGTTGTCGGTAGCCGGTATTCGGTCGCCGGCTACAGATAGAGACCAGTTTGGTCTTCCCCGGGCCCTTTGGGGCGGGGTGAGACCAGGGCTCGTTTCTGCACCTCGGCCAGTTGGGATTGCGCCGCCATCTGTTGGCTCCACAACGAGGCCTGAATCCCGTGAAACAGCCCCTCCAACCACCCGATCAGCTGGGCCTGGGCGATGCGCAGCTCGGCCTCGGTCACCCCTTCCTGGAGAGGCATCATGATCTCGTTGAACTCCTCGAGCAGTTCCGAGGAGAGGATCCCACGCAACTCCTCGAGCGATCGGGCATGGACGTTGGCGAGACGCTTGCGCCCACCCTCGTCGAGTGGGGCCTGACGCACCTCGTCGAGCATGGCCCTGGTCATCGAAGCGATCCGGATCAGCTTGGTCGGCTCGGAGACCGGCGGCTCGGCTCGGTCCTCCTCCAGCACTTCCTCCTCCGGCGCTTCCTCCACCGCGTCCGGTTTCACCGTTTCCTCCATAATCTCAGCCTAAAGCCCGTGTGCACCTAGCCACCGTCATGGGTGGACGATGCACACGGAACACGGCTCAGGCCCGGACCTCGTCCCTCATGAAGGCGACGTAGGCCAGGGCGAACATGACCGAGGCCAGGGCGACGAGGATGGCGATCTGGGGCCAGACCACGGCCAGACTCTGGGTCAGGTTGAGCTCGGAGACGATGGCCCGGTCCACCTGCTCCAACGTCACCAGCCCCACCGTGCGCACCTCGGGATCGAGCAGCACGCTCGACCCCTGCTGGAACAGGGTCACCGGGGAGAGCTGGGAGACGGTCTGGTTGGTGCGCAGGTAGGCGATCTCGGCCGCCTGCGAGCCGTCTCTCGGGCTGAGCACGCCGGCGACTGCCCCGAACAGGAACGAGCCGAACAGAGTCAGCACCAACCACACCCCGATCGGGATCATTGCCGAGGTCGACGCTCGCTTGGCCAGGACCGAGGACAGCGTGGCCAATGCCTGCCAGAACCCGACATAGATGACGGTGAAGACCAGCCACACCGCCAGACGGGAGATCTCGGTCGGGGCGGGGACCACGCCGAGCCGGAAGATCCCGACGCCGGAGACGAACAAGACCAGGGCGGTGAGCATGATCGCCACCACCGTCAGCCCGGCCACGAACTTGCCCAGGATCACCTCGTCGCGGTGGATGGGCTGGGAGAGGAGCCGGGGCAGGGTCCCCTGGGATCGCTCGCCACTGACCGCGTCGAACCCGAACATGATCCCGAGGAGGGGGGCGAGGAACCCCACGAAGACGATCAGGGGGAAGGGCACCGGGTCGACGGTGACGGTGAACAGCTTGAGGAAGAGCGCGGTGATGCCCTGAGCATTGGGGGCAACGTCGCGGATCCCTCCCGAGGCGGCGAACACGGCCGCCGCGGTGGCGATGCCGAGCACGCCCATCAGGACCACGAACCGACCCGAGAGCAGATGGTCGGCGATCTCCTTGGCCGCCACCACCCGCCATCCGCCGACACGTTCGAGCTCGACCCGTTCTGTTTCGGCTGTCGTCGTCATGCCCTCACCTCCTCCCGGACCTCGAAGTAACGGCGGTAGATGGTCTCCAGGTCCTCGTCGAGACGGTGGACCCCGATCACATCGGCGCCCTCCGAGACGAGGCCGCTCACCGTGGCGGGGAGAGACCCGGCTTCCAGCTCGGCCACCCACGAACCCGGGACCCGGCCCGTTTCGACGCCGCTGACCGTCGCCAGCGACTCGAGGTTGGCCCGGGCGGTGGCCGGGTCGCCACCGAGCCGGAACTCGACCCGGACCTTGGTGCCCTTGTCGACTGCCGCCAGCTCGTGGGGCGTGCCCTGGGCGACGACCTTGCCCCGGACGAAGATCGCCACCCGGTCGCACACTGTCTGCACCTGGTGGAGGAGATGGCTGGCGAGGAGGACGGTGACGCCCTCCTCCTTGGCCAACCTCTGGATCAGGGCGAGCATCTCGACCACGCCTTCGGGGTCGATGGCAGTGGTCGGCTCGTCGAGGATCAGCACCGAGGGGCTCTTCACCAGGGCATCGGCCACCCCGAGACGCTGTTTCATGCCTCGCGAGTACTCGCCGGCTGCCTGGTCGGCCGCCTCGCCCAGGCCCACCAGCTCGAGCAGGGAGTCGATGTGCCCCTCGAAGTCGTCGAGACCGTTGAGACGGGCGGTGAAGCGCAGGTTCTGCCGCCCGGTCATCGAGTCGTAGAAGCCCACCGCGTCGGGGAGATAGCCGACATGGCGTTTCACCTCCAGCGGGTAGCGGCGCGGATCGAGACCGAGCACCTTGATCGATCCCTTGGTCGGCTGGATCAATCCGAGGAGCATGAGGATCGTGGTCGTCTTCCCGGCGCCGTTCGGCCCGAGCAGCCCGAACACCTCTCCGGCGTCGATCTCGAGGTCGAGCCGGTCGACCACGGTGTGCTCGCCGTAGGCCTTGGTCAAGCCCTTGCTGCGGATGGTGATGCTCATCGTCTCAGCGTCGGCCGAAGCGGCGGAACACCCAGGCGAGACCGGCCAGGGTGAGGGCGATCACGGCGATGCCCACGAAGCCCCACACCGCGGAAGGGTTGACCGTGGTCCGGATCTCCATCGAGGCGTCGGCCTGCTCGTGGGTGGCGGTGAAGCTGATCTGGTAGTCGCCCGCCACCGCCTCTTCGGAAGGGGTGATGGTCGCCGTCACAACCACGGACTCGCCGGGCCCGATGGCCACGGTCTGATTGTCGAAGCCGACTTCCCATCCGCTCGGTGGGGTGACACCCACCACCACCTCGTCGAGAGGGGCCGTACCTGTGTTGGTGAGCACGATCTGGAAGTCGTTGGAGCTGCCCACGGTCACCTCGGCGTTGAGGCGCTGGTCCGGGGTGGACATGTCCAGGGCGAACGAGCCGACCACCTCGACGATCATCTCGGTCTCCACCGTGGTCCCCGGAGCCGTGGCCTGGAGTGTGATCGGGTACTGGGCCGACTCCGCCTGGAAGGGCGGTATCACCTCGACGTTGATCGTCGCCGAGCCGCCCGCCTCGACCTGGATGGTGGCGGCCTGCGCCTCCCCGGACAGCTCGGCGGTGACGTCCCATCCCGAGGGCCCCGACGCCGTCAGCTCGAACTCGAGGTCGGCCGGGGTCCCGTTGGCCAGCTCCACGTCGAAGGTCACCGCTTCTCCCGCCGGCGAGCGCAGACCGGGGAAGTTGGGGGTCAACGTCACCTCGCCCCCGGCCTGTGCCGAGACCCTCACTCCGAGCGGGACGCGAACCGACTCACCGCCGCCGCTTGCGGTTATGGCCAGGTCGTAATCGCCCTCGGCCGCGCTGGCGGGCACGGTGACATCGAAGCTGACGTCAGGCTCCAACCCGGGCCCTGCGGTCACCGAGTCGACCTCGAAGCCGCCGCCACGGAATGCCGCCGTCCATCCCTCGGGCACGCCTTCTGCGGTCAGCTCGACCGCCACCTGGGCCGGGGCGCCGACGGTGAGATCGAAGCTCACCTGGTCTCCCGGCTCCACCGCCACTGACGGAAAAGGTGTGCTGACGGTCAGCGCGGTGACGGGTGGAGGCGCGTCCTCCTCGGTCTGGGCGAAGGCCATTGGTGCCAGCGCCATGGTCGCCACCAGGGCGACCGCCAGCACCGGATACCGCTTCGAGGCCAACTTGATCAGAGCTCCTTTCGTTCTTCGGACAAACACAGGATCGTGACCGCACTCCCCTTAAAACGATGATAAATCCGGCGAGGGAGGGTAAAGCGCCTTCCTGGTGCAGGGCGTCACGCGCGGGGGTCGTCGGTCCCATCCTCCCGGGGCGGTGGATCAGTCAACGCGATGGGCGCGCGATGTTGTGAGGCCCGAAGACCTCGTTGAAGGCCATTCAGAGAGCGCATTGGCCGGGCCCGGGTCCGTCGACCCGAGCCGGCGTTACCCGGTTATCTCGATCGTGGTCACCATGCCGTTCACGTAATGGCTCTCCACCTCACCGCCTTCTTCTTCGATGATGTTGCAGAAGAGGGTATAGGTGCCCGCCTCCAGGTCGAATGTGGCGCTCTCGGTGGTACCGGCTTCGAACTCTTCGATCTCACCGATGAAGGCCCCGTCGGGCAGGTCGTCTTCGACCACCCTTCCGTCTTCATCGACCGGAAGGTCCCCCGGCGCCACATCACGCACGATCACGAGCTCGTGCGGCTCACCCCCGTCATTGGTCGCAGCGAAGGTGATCTCGCCTGCGGCCAGCGAGTCAGTGGATGGATCGACGCCCCATTCGAACAGGGACACATCCACCGTGGAGCCAGACCCGCCGCATGCGGCGACCACCAGCCCGATACCCGCGACCACAGCGACAAGGCGAAGTATCTTCATGTGCTTCCTCCTCTTGATCTCTCAGGCGACGCGGCTGGATCGTTACCCGATCGGGTTCGGAGTCGTGCGTCTGGGAGGTCTGCCTAAGGCGACCCATCCTATGTGAGCACCGCATGGCGATGCGGACCCGATCGCCAAAGTCGTCCTAGTGGCCGTCTGCCGTGTCGGTCGGGGCGGGGGTCACATTCAGGGTGCCCTCCATCCCGGCCTCTCGATGACCCCGGATGGTGCAGTACAACGTGTAGGCACCCGGGGGGAGCCCCACGGTGCCCTGGTCGACAGCTCCGGTCGTCTCGACGCGAAGCAGCAACTCGTCTTCTCTGCCCTCGATGGCGAGGGTGTGCACTACGTCCCCCTCATCCGTGTACACGAGTGTCACCGGGCCCTCCGGCACCGACCACTCGGTGGCATCGAAGGTGAGGTCTTCCTTGGCCAGGATGGCGACGGTGCCACCCGGACCGGCGGACGCCTCCTCTGTCGGCCCTTGAGCCGAGAGCACACTCAACACGACGATGACGACGGTTGCGATCCCGATGACGGCGACCATGAGCTCCCCGAATGAGATTCGGACGTTGGGATGTGAGCCGGCGAGGGCGGCGAAGGTGAGGATTCCGGCTGCGGCGAAGACGGCGATCAGCGGTGCGCCCGCTGCGGTCAGATGGGCCGACCTGATCAGGACCCACGCGAACGGCAACACCAGCAGGAGTAGCAGAGCCAGTCCGGCGACCGGGATGCTGATGGCGCCGATGAGACGGCCTTTCACCTCTTCGATCTCGTCTTCGGCACCCGCCTCGATCACCACCGGGACCGAGAAGGCCTGTGTTGTTGCGGCTGCGGATCCACCGAGGATGGCTCCCCCGATGACCATGACCGCCATGGTCGACAGGACGGGCATTTGGACCAGAGTTGCGTCTCCAACTATCGGGGTTCCGACGCCCCCGACCAGGATGGCTCCGGTGACAACCCCGAGCACGAGGCCGATCAGCGCGCCTATCCAGGCCGTTGTGGCAGGGGACGTGCTCAGCTGCATTCCCCGGTGCGTCCAGGCGACGGCGGATCGGGCGAGGGTGGCTACGGCGGCACCGAACGGGACCGAGACGAGGGCGGTGCCGAGGAGGACACCGGTTGCGGTGGTGATGATCACAGGCAGGTAGGGGCCATCGCCGATGACCGATGCCGAGCCGGCCCAGAAGGAAGAGGCAAACAGGAACCCGATCAGGCCAAGCGCACTGCCGGTCCAAGCTCCGACTCTGGCGGCGATGCGAACCCGGTAACCGAGACCGACCGGTTCCACCGGCACTTCAGGCTCGGGTGGGGGAACCACAAGCTCGGGGACGACCGGAGGCTCGTCGATGACCGCCGCGGCGACTGGTTGGGATACCTGGCCGGAGGCGTCCGGCTCGAGGACGGGCACAGGTTGGGCGGGGGCCGCCGGTTCCGTCTCGGCTGGGCGGTCCGGCGATGGAGCCGTGGCCGCGCCACCTGCCCAGGCGGTCAGGACCTCATCGGGAGTTGTGCCCGCTACTGCCGCCCTGGCTTCTGCCGACCTCTGGAGCAACGGTTCGGGCACTCCCAGCGTGTCTGACGCCGATGTCAGCGGGTCGCTCACGACTCGCGACTGTAGCCGTGGCCTTGAAGTCGAGCTGAGGGCCTATTCCGCGTGCAGGCGGTCAGACGTGACCGAGAGGGTGGCCGGTGTCGGGACGGACCTCGGTGCCGCAGAGCTGGCACGCCCTCAGGCCGGGCGCAACCTTCGATTGGCAGCTGGGGCACTCGGCCGGCTCGGCGCGGACCTGCCCGTCGGCCACCCCGTCCTGGAGGTCGATCTCTTCGATCTTGGCCATGAGCTGCTCGGCCGTCATGCCCTGCTCCTCCAACAGCGCCCACATCGCCCGCATGATCATCACCAGCCGGTCGACTCTCTCGTTGAGGTCTTCGATCCGGTTGGAGTGGTGCGTGCCGTCGGCGACCGCGGCGCTGCGGGCCAGCGAGGCAGCCCGGCTCGCCGTCTTCTGGCCCATGGTGTAACCGAGCACGTACTCGAGCATGGCATCGGTATCGGCAGGGATGAGGCTGGGGTCAAGGTCTCGGATCGAACCCCATTCCAACGGGTCGCAACATGCCGTAGGCTCATCTCGTGTAACGATGAGGACGACAGATGGCTGAGGACTACCCCCCGATCCTCGACGCGGCGCAGGTAGCGGAGCTGCTGGGAATGAACGTGCAGATGGTCCGGCGCTATGCCAGGGAGGGGCGGTTGCCCGCCTACAAGCTCCCCGGTGGCCGCACCTTCAAGTTCTTTCGGGACGAGATCTACGACTTCGTCCGTTCCCACCCGGTCGCCGCGGAGAGTGACGATGTCAGAAGCGAGCATTAGGGCGTATCACCGCCACGATGAGGCTGGTGGGGATCACGATCGTGTTCCCGTCCTGGGTCATCTCGACATGATCGGCGGCTGCCAGTTCGATCGCGCCGAGGATGACCCGCCCGTCGGCCGCGATCACGCGGACCTGGGCCGCGGTAGAGGCCAGCTCGGCGAGACGGGCCTGGAAGCTGAGCGGCTCCCCGCTCTGCTCCTGGCCGCCGGACTCACCCCACTCAACGGTCCAGACCGCGCTGTCGAGGACGACTTCCACCAGGTCTTCGCCCCGGTCCACGGTGGCGAAGTCAGAACCGGCGTAGACCAACTGGCCGGAGAATGTGTGCGACCCCGTCTCGGCGCGGACCCGTTCCCCGCGATGGACCAACTCCCGGGCCCTGTCCCCGAGCACGAGCCGGCGTCGCCGCATCAGCTCGGTGAGCTGCTCGTCTTCGGCGGCCTCTTCCAGCCATTCCCGCCCCGCTCCCTGGCGAAGGTGCGCCTCGATCTCACGATCCGGTCGTTCGTCCATCCCTTTTCGCGCTCTCGACATCGAATGACGACACGACGATAGGTTCCCCGACTTGGCGACGACTCCCTCCGTCATGACGAGGGAAGCGGGCACCTCGGCACCGACCACCCGGCCGGCTCGACGTCGACCGTCCCTGTCACATGTTGCCATCGGGTTGGCCGCACTCCTCGCCTTCGGGTTCAACTATCTGGCCCTGCAGAACCGGGATGCCACCACCCTGGTCGCCATCGCCGATGGCCCTATCCCCGAGGGGGCGGCCTTCACCCCGGGTCTCATCCGCCTGGTTCCCCTTCCCGCAGACTTCGAAGGGCTCGATCATGTGATCCTCGAAGAGGACCTGGTCCAACTCGACGGATGGATCGTGGGCCGTTCCGTCGCCGAGGGTGAGTTGATCGATCGTTCGATCGTCATCCAACGCGGGGCGGGAGACGGGCTCCGCACTATGAGCATCCCGGTGACCGTCGAACATGCCGCAGGCGCCACACTCGTCGTCGGCGACCGGGTCGATGTGATCTCGATCGTGGGTGACGAGCCCTCGTTCGTCGCCGTTGACCTCGAAGTGGTCGGCATCGCCGAGAGAGCTCAGGGCGGTCTGTCCGGGGTCGGCCCCTACTACGTCGTGGTGGCGGTCACATCCGGCGATGCACTTGCCTTGGCCCAAGCCATCGACGTTGGCTCGATCGAGATCGTCCGCTCCACTGGGGCAGGCGCCCCACCCGCGGACGGTGACTGACAGTGGGCCCGGAGATTGCTCTCGCCGCGTCGGCCCGGGTATGGCCCGATCGTCTACACCGGTTCTTGCTCGACCACGGTGGAGGCCGGGTCCGTTCCCGGGTCATGGGCCCTGACCAGGCGACGGGTGATCGATACGACGTGCTCTTCATCGACGACGTGTGCTCGTTTCTCACGCCTCGTCTGGTGCGGAGCATTCGTGAGTTGGGCAGGGAGATCGTGGGTGTCTACGACCCGGCCGACGCTCCCGATGCAAAACGGCACCTTCTCGAGTGTGGCATCACAGACGTGATCGAAGCGGAAGCGGCTCCCGAGGAGTTCCTGGCAGTGGCGTCGGCCATGTTGCTCCACAGGGGTGAGACTCGCCTCAACTCCGTCACGGCGACGACCTCGTTTCGGGTAGGAGTGCTCGGGCCGATCGGTGGGGTGGGCACGACCGAGATTGCCATCGGGATCGCCTCGAGCCTTTCCAGGAGACGGTCCACCATTCTCATCGACCTCGACCAGCTGACTCCGTCTGTGGCGCAACGCCTCGATCTTCCCCTCCACCCGAATCTCCTCACCGCCGTCGACCTCGCCCACCATTCGGCGGGCGAGGTCAGGGAGGCGATCCTGGCCCATGAGTCTGTCGACGTGGTCGGTGGACTGGTCAAGTCGGGTGCCACCCCGGAGTTGGCGCCGATCGAGGTCGAGGGTCTGCTCGACGAGATCGGGAAGGCCGGCTACGAGGTAGTGGTCGCCGACCTCGGGGCTCCATCACTGGAACGCCTCGACCTCATCCGCTTCCACGCCCTGATCGTCGTTGGACTGGCCAACCCGGTCGGACTATTGAGGCTGGTCCGCACGGTGAATCTCCTCGTCTCGAGGCCGGATCCGCCCGACGCGGTTGCCGTGGTCAACCGGGTGGGCTCCGGAAACGTGCGACGTCAGGAGATCAGGGCCGAGACGGCCCGTCTCCTGCCGGCGATGCCCGTGATCCTCCTCCCGGAGGATCGCCGGTTGGAGCGGGCGTCCTGGGACGGCGTAACACCTGGTCGCGGCCCCTTCGCCAAGGCACTGGGGTCGGTCGCTTCCTTGATCGACGAGGCAGTCGGTTGAGCGTCGACGCCTACCACGCCATCCGGAAGCAGGCTCTGGAGCGCATCGACGGCTCGGGCCTCGACCCGCAACGAGACACCACCCGGCTCATGGACTTGTTACGGGCGACTGTTGACGACTATCAGCGCAGCGCCCAACTGGGAGAGGCGAGGTCGCTCGCTGACCCCGACGCCACCGTGCGCCGCCTGCTCCAGTCGGTGACCTACTACGGACCGCTTGGAGAATTGCTCGACCGAGAAGATGTAGAGGAGATCTTCATCGAGGGGGACCGGGTCACATATCTCGAGGCCGGTGGTCGGCTACAAGCGCTCGAGATCCCGAGCTCGGAGACAGAGAACCGCCAGGTCATCGAGCGTCTCATGGCAGCCACAGATCGTCGTCTCGATGCCTCACAACCGGTGTCGCAGGCGCGGATACTCGACGGCTCGGCCCGGCTGACCGCGGTGATCCCACCCGTTGCGGATCGTCTCTCGGCCACGATCCGTCGCTACGCACTGCGCCGTGAGACCCTCAACTCGTTGGTCGAGCTGGGTTCCCTGACGGCGGAGGCGGCCGGTTTCATGGCCGCGGCCATGCGCGCCTCCGCGTCGATCATTGTCAGTGGACCCCCGGGTGCGGGGAAGACCTCTCTTCTCTCTGCCCTGATCGCGGCCGTCCCCTCCGACCACTGTGTGCGGGCGTGCGAGGAGGTTCGCGAGTTGCATGTCCCCCTCGTTCACGGCTCCTACTACGAGGCGCGGCCACCGTCACTCGACGGCAGCGGCCAGATCAGCCTGCGCGACCTGGTCAAGGTGACTCTGGCTATGAGACCCGATCTCATCGTGGTTGGAGAAGTGCGAGGCGCCGAGGCGTTCGAGCTGACCCGAGCCGTGAACGCCGGGTGTGGATTGGCCTGCACGATCCACGCCAACTCGGCACCCGATGCACTCGTTGCCTTGGTCAACGCGGCCTTGATGGCAGGAGAGAACATCCCGGAGCGGGTGGTGCGCAAGGTCTTCGCGTCGTCGATCGACCTGGTGGTCCATCTAGACCGCGATGTCGACCCCGACGGGGGCGGCATCCGTCGGCAGACCGTAGAGATTCGCGCCCTGGTCCCTTCGCTCCACGACGATTTCTCCTCGGAACCGCTGTTCCACCGGGAGCGGCTCGGAACTCCATTGGAGTGGACCGGGTCGCTCCCACCGAGCGAGCTGGTTCGCCGGCTGGAACGGGCCTTGCCCCCAGGCTCGACGATGACCCAGCTACTGGAGGGCAGGGCGGCGTCGTGACTCTGATAGCGGCTCTGGCCAGCGCGGCGGCCGTAGGGCTCTTGGTGCGACTGGTCCTGGCCGGAGGCCGGGCCCGACGCCGCCGCCCGGCGCGGCCCGGGACCTGGTTGAGGGACCCCGGGATCGGCATCACCCCGGTCCAGTTCTGGGTCACCTCGTTGGGGGCGGGCGTGGCAACTTACGCAGTGGTGTTTGCCTTCACCGCACTCCCCATCGTCTCGCTCATGCCGGCGGCGGTTGTGGCCACCATGCCCAAGGCCTACTACTCCCGAAAGCAGGCCCAGCGTCTCGACGAGGTGCAGCGGGCATGGCCCGACGGTCTGCGCGATCTCCTGGCCACGGTGCGATCTGGTGCATCCCTTCCCACGGCAATCGAGGGCCTGGCCACCTTCGGTCCCCTGCCGTTGCGGAAGGCCTTTCGAGGCTTCGCCGTGTACTCGCGCAGCCTGGGCGTCGTTCCGGCACTCGAGATGATCAAGTCCGACCTCGCAGATCCGACCTCCGACCGTGTCATCGAGGTGTTGATCCTGGCTTACGAGCGGGGCGGAGCCGTGGTGCCTGAGATCCTCTCCGATCTGGCCGAGGCGACGACGCGGGATGTGTGGACGTTGGAGGAAGTCCGAACCGAGGCTCTGGAGCAGAAGATCAACTCACGAATCGTGTTCGTGCTGCCATGGCTGGTGCTCGTGGCGATGACGGCCCGATCCGGTGCCTTCCGCGAGTTCTATGCCTCTCCGACCGGAATCCTCGTCGCGGCAATCGGTGGGGTGATGAGTCTGGTTGGTGTCGTGATCGCGTCGAAGCTCGGTGGTCAGCCACCTGAGCCCCGGGTGTTCGTGTCTGTAAGGGGGACCGAATGACCGTTGCACCGCTTGTGCTGATCGCAGCCGGTGCAACATCCCTGGCCGCCGCCTTGCTTGTGCGCACTCTGTTCCCGCCGGCGCGGAGTCTCGCCTCGAGGATCAACCCTTACCTGGCTCCGTCCAAGTCGATCTCCCGACGCGCATCCCCTTCCGGTCCGCTCACCGCCGTCTTCGGGCCGATGATCAGATCGCTGGCCAAGTCGGTGGGGAGGCTGCTCGAGCGGTCCGGGGAGCAGGTGACGTTCCTCGAGCTGCGTCAGGCCGGTTGGTACCGCGACGTCGCGGAGGAAGAGGCAGTGCCGGCATTCCGTCTCATCCAGCTGCGCTCGATCGCGATCGGTGTCGGGATCGCCCTTCTGTTGGGACAGGTCCTCGGCCTGTCCCCGATCCAGCGGGTGGTGCTGGTCGCTCTGGGCCTGGTTGTCGGGTCCACACGACAGCGATCGGCTCTCGAATCGGCGGTGGCGGATCGACGGGAGCGGATGCGCATCGAGATCTACACGATCAACCAGCTGCTGGCGATGCGAGTCAGGGCGGGTGGCGGAGTAGTCCATGCCGTTCAGGAGGTGGTGAGACGGGGGGAGGGAGAGGTGGTCGCCGAGCTTGCCGACGCTCTCCGTCTCCACCGGTCGGGATGGCGGGCCGGTGATGCATTCCGGAGGATCGCCGAGCTGACCCCGGAGCCGTCTTGTGGTCGCACATACCGCCTGCTGGCCACTGCAGAGGAGCGTGGCGCAGATCTTGCTCCGGCCCTGCTCGATCTCGCCGAAGACGTCAGGGAGACCCGCCGCGAGTCAATCCGTCGGTCGGCTACCAAACGACGGGCCGCCATGCTGGTGCCGACCATTGCCATCCTGGCCCCGGTCCTCATCTTGTTCGTTGCAGCACCTCTCCCGTACCTGATCACCGGCTGGCGATGAAAGGAGGCTGACATGCTGGCCATCAAGCAATGGTTCCGCACCGTGTGGGACGACGACCGCGGGCTGAACACCGCCGAGCTGATGGGGAACGCCGCGCTTGCGATTGCGGCTCTCGTAGTCATCTGGGCTGCTCTCGAGACGCTCGGATTGGACATCGTCGGGTGGATTCGCACCGAGCTGATCGGAGGCTGAGGGAGAGGGGAGTCACCTCGGTCCAGTTCCTGCTCGCCAGCGGGCTCGGGCTCGTGCTCTTCCTCGCCCTGGCCAACCTGGTCGTCGTCCAATACGGGCGGGGGGCGATCCGTTCCGCCCTCGACCAGGGAGCAAGGGTCGGAGCGGTGAGCGCCTCAGCGGCCGAGTGCCAGCAGCGGATCGGGGACGTGTTGGGTCAGCTGCTTGGAGGCCGGATGGGCGACGGCGTGGCTGCCACCTGTGAGGTGGGCGGGTCGGTGGTCACCGCCTCGGGCCGGGCCGTGTTCGTCTCCTGGACACCGTTCGCCCCAGACTTCGTCGTGGAAATGACGGCCCAGGCGACCCGGGAATTGCCTCCATGAGCGATCGGGGTCACGCTGCGGTGGAACTGGCCCTGGCCGTTGGGCTCCTGCTCCTCCCGGTCGCCCTTGCCGTGCTGGCTTTCGGGCCCTGGTCGGAGCGGCGTGTCTTTGCCGAGGCAGCGGCAGCCGAGGGGGCCCGGGCTGCGGTCATCCACCTCGACACGTCCTCGGGTGCGGTCGTGGTCTCGGACATGGCAACCAACCACGGTCTCGAGCCGGACCTGGTGCGGCTGGGCTGGTGTGGCGCCGTGCCGGCAGAGATCGCCGGCGATCCCGGCAGCTGCAGCTTCGACCGAGGCGCCCGGGTAACCGCCGAGGTGCTGGTGTGGGTGCCGTTGGTCGCAACACCGTGGGGAGAGGTCGGTGGTCTGTGGTCGGGCGCCTCCCACTCGGAGCCGGTCGATCTCTATCGGAGCCTCCCGTGAGGTCGGACCGGGGATCGGTGACGCTGTGGATGCTGGGATTGTCGCTCCTCCTGCTCCTGTTCGGGGGTCTCGTCATCGACTTCTGGCGGGCCCTCGCCCTGCAACGGGAGCTGGCCGCAATCGCCGACTCGGCGTCGGTTGCGGCTGCGTCCGGGATCGACGAGGAGCATTACCGGCTGACCGGTGAGGTCCTGATCGAACCGGCCCGGGCGGTGACTCTCGGCGCTGACTATGTGGGTGCCCAGGACGCCGGCCTATTAGATCTCGCGATCAGCACGGCGACAGACGGATCTTCGGTCACGGTGCTCGTCGTCGACGAGTTGGAGCTGGGGTTGATGGGTGTCTTCGTCGACCAGACCGATCCGCTCACCGTGACCGCCGAAGCGACCGCCGTCCCGGTCTTGGTCCCGTGACAGGTTCGCACTGAGCCTGCCTTCGATTAATCTGAAGTCCTACCCTGCATTGCCTTCGGGTGTGCGCGTTCGGGGGTGGTGTAATAGGTAACACGACAGGTTCTGGCCCTGTTATTGAGGGTTCGAGTCCTTCCCCCCGAGCGAGGCCGACTCCGGTCGGCCCAACTTGGTCCCGTCGTCTAGTGGTCGAGGACGCCGGCCTCTCAAGCCGGAAACGGCGGTTCGAACCCGCTCGGGACTGCAAAACCCCTGGTCAGGAGCTTGCCTTGCAAGGCTTGGCTAGCTCTGCGTTGTCCCGTGTTGAGAGGTCCACGACCCAGGGTCCGATCTCGGGGGCATATCGGTGGAGCATCTTTACGCGGAAGGCAAAGACGTCGACGACGCGTTGACCTTTCGGGTGGGAGGTCGTCCACAGCTCCAGGTTCTCGATCCTGTTGTCGGTGCGATCCCCGTTGCGATGGTGGACCACCTCGTGTGTCCGGAGGGAACGACCGAGATGCTGAGCCATCACCAGCCGATGTTCCCCGACCTTGGTCACGCCTCCAACCAGGGGACGGAGTTCGCGAGGGACCGGAATCTGCCGGTAACCGTGACTGATGTGTCCGTTGCCGTCGCTCTCCCTGATCGGCCGATCAGGCAGCGGATTGCCATGCAGCAGATAACGCTTGTAGTGGGCGGCGCAGTAGCCCTTGGCCTTGTGAGGGCGGTCGCAATCATCGACCGAACACAGTCTTCCTAGTCGCCTCAAGGGTGACCCACCGGCAGATCCCGATCGCCGGACTCTCAGGTAATGGCCGTGGCAGAAGCCGCGCGCCTCGGCTAGCTGGTCGCAATCCGATGCCTTGCACCTGACCCTCGATCGATCGAGCTTCTCCCGAGGTCCTGGGTCACCGGTTCTGAGAACTCTTCGATAGTGCATCTCGCAAATCTCCAAGGCGTATCCCAGCCGGTCGCATCGGTCGATGGCACAGGTCCAGGCCATGACTTTGACGTTATTGGCGCGCTGTGACAGAACGGGTCGAAGCGGCGCGGGTGGACGACACACGACATAATTGCGATAGGCGCTCATCGAAGGAGGGTGTTTTGGACAAGGCGTTCCACACAGCACATCGCTGGGAGCTCCAATGGCAGGACGACACCGAAGTCTTGACCCTGGGTCATGGGGTCCAGGTCAAGATCCTGTACGAGGATGCAGAGACCCAGCACACGGACATGCTGATCAAGTTTCCACCCGGCTACACCGAACCGCGTCACAATCACGAGAGCAGCCATTCGGTGATCGTCCTGGAAGGTCTGCAGATCGCCGAAGGCGAGCCCATGCATCCGGGGGACTATGTGTGGGCCGACGGTTCCCGTCCGCATGGGCCATTCGAGTATCCCGAGGGATGCGTGGTCTTCGCCAGCTTCCGCGGACCATCGGCCAAACATCGCTATGAGGGCAGCCCGGCCGGTGACATCTGAATGAACATCGTCGACCTCACTGTTTCGATCGGGAAGGACACCTTCAGCCCGCCTTCTGTGAACCAGCCGATCGGGATCAAAGAGCACTACAAGGAACCTGGCTTCTGGATGGTGTCCGAGATAACGATGATGCTCCACTCGGGCTCTCATGTGGACTTCACCAGGCACTACGCAGAGCATGGGGAGACGGCGGAGAACGTGCTCCTCGAGCGCACCTGCGGTGAAGCCGTCATCATCGATCTCACCCCGGTCGAGGCGGATCACGACATCACTCCGGCCGACCTCGAGTCGGCCTCTCCCGAGATCCGCCAAGACGACATCGTGTTGGTCAGGACCGGCTGGTCAGACCGCGCCTGGGGTGACTTCCCCCGTTACTACGTCGCATCGCCGGCATGCACCCCGGAAGCGGCTCGCTGGCTGGTGAGCACGGGCGCCAAGGCGATCGGCTTCGACTGCTTTCCCGAGCGGGCGGCGAAGAAGCAGAGCTACCTCCCCAGCGAGTTCGTGGTCCACGAGATCGTCGGCGACTCCGGAGCGGTCCTCATGCAGACGTTGACGAACCTCGGCCCCCTGCCCACCGATCGGCGCTTCCTCTTCTTTGCCGCCTTCCTCAAGGTGAAGGGAGGAGAGGGAGCCCCGGCCCGCTTCTTCGCCCTTCTCGACTGACTGGCAGCGAAATGGATGAGACGCTCTCCCAGAGTCAATCGGGGTATCGGATTCATCGCTGGGGGCACGAGCCGGTGTGGGAGGAGTTCCCGCTCCGGCCACCGGCGGTCGGGGAAGCCACGGTCCGGGTCGAGGCTTGTGGGGTCGGGCTCACCGTCCTCAACTGCATCAACGGCAACCTCTCCGACGATCCGTCGCTGCTGCCCGTGGTCCCCGGCCATGAGATCGCCGGTGTGGTCACGGCCGTGGGTACCGATGTCGCTGCCGACCTGATCGGCTCGCGTGTGGTGGCCTACTTCTATCTGAGCTGTGGCTCCTGCACCGAGTGCGACCAAGGGGAAGACTCTCGATGCCGTCGGATGGCAGGATGGGTCGGAGTCCACCGGGACGGCGGGTATGCACCCTTCACCGTGCTCCCCGCCTCCAACCTGATCCCCGTGCCGGAAGGGCTCGATCCGCTGTCGGCGACCGTGGTCCCCGATGCGGTGGCGACCCCTGTCCACGTGGCAGGACGGGCCGGGATCGAGAAAGGAGACCGGGTGGTGGTCATCGGAGCCGGAGGTGGGGTAGGTATCCATATGATCCAGGTGGCGGCGACGCGGGGCGCCCAGGTCGCCGGTTTCGACGTCACTGCAGAGAAGTTGGAGCAGATCCAAGGCCTGGGGGCTCGGGCGGTGGAGTCGACCGACCTCTCAACTCTCGGGTCTCCGTTCGACGACGGACCTCCAACCGTGGTGGTCGATCTCCTGGGATCGAGCGAAGCGACTCGCTGGGCGATCGACATGCTCGGCGCCGGGGGTCGATTGATCAGCCTCACCACGTTTCGGGATCGTCCCGTCCCCTTCGAGTCACGTGAGCTGGTGTTCCGGGAGCTGTCACTGATCGGGTCGAGGTATGCAAGGAAACGAGAAGTCGCAGAGGCAGCACGGTTGGTCGCCTCCGGCGCGGTGAGACCGGTGATCGGGGAGGTGACGGGACCGAGCGGCCTCTTGGAGCTCCATGCCAGGCTTCGATCGCATCTGCTCGTGGGTCGAGGTGCGCTGGTGTGGGGCGAGGGATGATGACCGAGGTTGGCAAGGAGACGCTGCCCGGCCAGGTGGACGGCATCTTCGTGGGTGGGGGCCACAACTCTCTGGTTTGTGCCGCCTACCTGGCTCGGGCCGGGCTCCGAGTGTTGGTATTGGAAGCGGCTCCCCGGATCGGTGGCGGCACCACCACCGACGAGATCACGCTTCCGCTCTTCAAGCACAACCTTCATGCTTTCTTCGTCCGCTGGACACCGGAGTATGCGGTGTGGAGTGACCTGGGACTGGACCGGTACCGGGTGCGGTCCATCTACCCCCAGGTGCAGAATGCGGTCCCGTTCGACGGTGGGGCCCGGGCCCTGGTCACCTATGCGGATCTCGGGCGCTCGCTGACCGAGATCGCCCGGCTGTCCCGGCGCGACGCGGAGACATACCGGCGGTTGCACGCCGAGTTCTCCGAGTTGACGCGGCGGGTCGACACCCCGCTTCGCTTCTCGCCTCCCCTCCCCCCCGACGAGCTACAGGCGCTCCTAGGGGCATCGAGGCTGGGGCGGCGGTACCTGGACCTGGACGGCAGGTCGCCGTTGGAGATCGTGTGCGATGCCTTTGAGAGCGAGCCGCTTCGCAGCCTCGTCCTCTTCAATGTCGCCGTCCGTGGCTATCTCCCCAACCTGGACGTGAAGGGAATCGGCTCCATCGTCGCCCTCGCTCTCCCCAACTCCCACCAGGGCCGGCTGGTGGAAGGCGGCACCTACGAGGTGGCCCGAGCCATCGCCGCCTCCGTGATCGCGGCCGGCGGCACGATCACGACCCGCGCCAAAGTGGCATCGGTCGACGTATCAGGTGGCAGGGCGGTGGGTGTGGAGCTGGAGGATGGGCGTAGGGTCGAGGCGTCCCGCTTCGTCGTCAGCGGGGCACCGGCCCCCATCACGATGCTCGAGTTGGTCGGGTCGTCGCATCTCGATCCGGCGCTACGTGACGATCTCGCAGGCTACAGGTGGCTGGAGGAGGCCCTGTTCGGAGTGCATTGGGCTCTGACCGACCGACCGCGCTTCGAGTCGGAGATCTACAACCCCGACGTCCCGAGGGCGTTGAACCTCGCCCTCGGCTACGAGTCCTCACAGGATCTGCTGGACAACATGGAGGCGATTCGCGCCGCGCAGAACGTCGAGCACGGACCGATCCACGTGTCGTTGCCGACGATGCACGATCCCACTCAGGCGCCGGAGGGCTTTCACACCACGTTCGGGTGGCATTTCGTGCCCGGTCCCACCACCAGGGGAAGGTGGGACGAAGCGGCGGTGGCGGATCGGGTGGATGCGATCGTCGGAACGTACAGAACATACGCTCCGAACATCGAGGAAGTGACGATCGGTTTGACCAGCCACTCACCGGACGCCACCGAGAGCCGGGTGATCTCGATGCGGGGCGGAGACCGCCACCATGGAAGCTTCCATCCCGACAACTGGGGGTACGCGCGCCCGACCCCCCTGATGCCGGGGTATCGGACCCCGATCAAGGGCCTCTATCTGTGTGGGGCCTCGCAACACCCCGGCGGGAGCTTCCACGGTCAGCCCGGTTACAACGCGGCGGGCGTGGTGGCCGAAGACATCGGAGTCGAGCCATGGTGGAAACCGGTAGATGCGCGGACCGCTCTCGAGGATCTGGAATGAAGCGGGGTGGCCGACCACTCCGATGAGATGTGGAATGTCCCGCTCCGGCGTCGGTCCCGAGCGGACCTCACATATGATGCAAAGTCACCATCCGAGACGAGGAGGCACGGCATAACCGACACCGTCGACGGCCATGCTCGGGAGTCTCTGCCTTCCCCCTCCTCGGAGGTGACCAAGAAATGGCTGGTGATTGGGGCGTGGGTAATCGTCCCGATCCTTGCCTTGTGGTGGATTCTCGCTCAGATGAGCCTGCGATCGTTCTGGATCCAGGCTCTCAACGGCCTCAGCTTCGGCGCCGTCCTCTTCTTCCTGGCTTCGGGGTTCACCCTGATATTCGGCCTGATGAGGATCACCAACCTGGCACATGGCGGGTTCTATCTGGTCGGGGCCTACGTCGGGATCATGGTGATGTCACTCACCGGCAACTTCCTCATCGCACTGGTCCTGTCGGCGACGGCCATCATGCTGCTCGGTCTGTTCACCGAGCGGGTGCTGCTTCGCCCGATACGGGGGCTGGAGAAGCCCGAGGTGCTCCTGACCATCGGGCTCACCTTCGTCCTCGGTGATCTCTCCCTGGCCATCTGGGGCGGGGATCCGATGCCTGTGCCGGTTCCCGGGTTCCTGGAAGGCCCATTTCGCATAGGAGACATCGCCTATCCCAGATATCGGCTCTTCGTCCTCGTCTGCGCCGTGGCAGTGGGCGCTGTCCTCTTCTACATCGAACGCAAGACCCGAATCGGAGCGATGGTGAGGGCAGGGGTCGACGATCGTGAGACCGTTGCCGCCCTCGGGATCAACATCAAAGCGGTCTTCACCGGCGTCTTCATGTTCGGCGCCTTCCTTGCCGGTTTCGCCGGCGTGATCGGCGGCGGATTCCTCAGCGTGCTGCCCGGCCAGGACTTCGAGATCCTGCTCTTCGCCCTGGTGGTCGTCATCCTCGGGGGACTGGGGAGTCTTCCCGGTGCCGTGCTCGGGGCGGTGCTCGTCGGTCTCATCGATGCCTTCGCCAAGGCCCTGGTCCCGGAGCTGGCTTTCTTCACCCTGTTCGCTCCCATGGCTCTCATCCTCGTGCTTCGGCCCCAGGGGCTTCTGGGAAGGGTGACCTGATGGAGCTGGTTCGTCGATTGTCGCCCACCGCACGTCTCAAGCTCGTCCTCCTCGCCGTGGCCATCGGGGTGGGGATAGCCCTTCCCTACATGGTCGGCTCGTTCCTGGTCGGGCTCGCCACCCTGGCCCTGATCGGCGGCCTCTTCTCGATGAGCATCGACCTACTCGGCGGGTACGGCGGGCTGATCACGCTTGGCCAGGCGGGTGTCTCGGCGGCAGCCGGCTACGGGGTGGGGTACATGGCCAACCGGATCGGCGCCGGATATATGGCCCAGATCCTCACCGGTCTTGCCGTCGGGCTCCTGGTTTCGGCGATCTTCGGAGTGATGGCCATGCGCTCCGACAGTGTCTATTTCATCATGATCACCCTGGCCCAGGGAATGATCGTGTGGGGCCTCTCCATCCGTCTCAACCGCATCACCGGGGCCGAGAACGGGCTGACCGGCATAGCCCGCCCCCCCGGGCTCACCCTCTACTGGCAGTATTACTGGTTCGCATTGGGCGTGGTGCTGGTCTGTTCGCTATTGCTCTATGTCGTGGTCAGGTCCCCGTTCGGTTCCGCCATCAGAGGCATCCGGGAGAGCGAGGGCCGGATGCGGATGCTCGGCTACAACACCTCGCTGCAGAAGCTCTACCTGTTCATGGTGGCCGGCTTCTTCGCGACCATCGCCGGGATCCTGCTCGTCTACCTCAACCAGTTCATCAGCCCGTCCTCTGCACACCTCACCGCGTCCGCCATCGGTGTCCTCCAGGCGATCCTGGGCGGGATGGGGACACTGGTCGGGCCGATGATCGGCTCGTTTGTCCTCGTCTTCATCAGGAACGTGGTCAGCCAGTACCTGGAGCGGTGGCCCACCTTGATGGGTCTGACCTTCATCGTCGTGATCCTCTTTGCCCGGAGAGGAATCGTGGGCGCTCTCTCCAGAGGGTGGCGGGCGTGGCTGCGACGGAGATACGGCGATGAGTTGACCGGGCCGGAGAAGCCGGCCGAGCTGGGAGCGGATGTGGCTTTGGGGGCGCAACTGAAAGCTACGGGACCGTCGTGACCTGCGGCGGTCGCACAAACGGGAACGCGCAGACGGAGAAGGAAAGGACGGCATGAGACATCGACATACCACCTTCGGTTCGCTGGTCGCCGTGCTCGCGCTGGTAGCAGCGGCGTGCTCGGCACCGGGAGCGGAGGAGACGACCACCACCGGTGGCGGAGTCACCACCACCGGGGCGGGCGAGACCACGACCACAGCCGGAGGCGAGACGACGACCACAGCCGGAGGCGAGATGGAGCCCCTCCGAATAGGCGTCCTACAACCGTTGACCGGTGCCATCGCCGCCTCGGGCACAGACGCCAAGGACGGTTGGGATCTCTTCTGGGCCAACAACCCCACCGAGATCGCCGGCCGGAGCATCGAATACCGGGTCGAGGACACCGCCGGTGATCCAGAGACCGCGCTTCAGAAGGTCGACGAGCTGGTCCAGAGCTACGGCGCCGAGATCATCGTCGGCGAGCTGCTGGCAAACGTGACCCTGGCGTTGGCCGACCGGCTCAAGGACAACCCCGACGTGATCTTCATGTCCCCAATCGGATCGGCCGACGACCTGACCCAGAGGCTGCGGGACGACTATCCCAATTTCATCCGCGCCGGCGGATGGACCTCGAGTCAGACCTCACATGTGTTGGGGGACTGGGCGGTGAAGGAGGGATACCAGAACGCGGCCAGCATCTGCACCGACTATGCATTCGGGCATGAGATGTGTGGTGGCTTCGTCCAGGTGTTCAGCGAAGGGGGAGGCACCGTCGATCCGGCAAACCAGCTTTGGAACCCACTGGGAGCTCAGGACTTCGCCACCTACGTCACCCAGCTCCAGGGCATGGGCGTCGACTCTGTCTTCGCTCTCCAGGTTGGTGGGAGTGTCGGCGACTTCCTCAACACCTGGAGTGACTTCGGCCTCAAGGACCAGATCCCGATCCTGGGAGGGGAGGTCTTGCTCGACATCTCCAACATCCGGAATCTGGATCCAGCTGTGGTCGAAGGGCTCATCTCCTCGGGTCACTGGGCCGAAGGGCGCGACGCTCCGGAGACCCAGGAGCTGGTGGAGGTCGTCGACGAGGCGACCGGCAAGCTCCCCTCGTATTACGTGGCGGCCACATGGACCGCGGCGCAGTACATCTCCGCAGCTCTGGAGGAGACAGCTGGTGATACCTCGGACAAGCAGGCGGTGCTCGACTCGATGAGGGGCCTGGAGCTGCAGACCCCCTTCGGTCCCTCCCGTCTCGATGACTATGGAAACCCGATCTACGACATCTACATCCGGCAGATCGAATTGCGTGACGACGGTCGGTTCTGGAACGTCCCGGTGGAGACCTACGAGGACATCGACCAGTTCTGGCCGAAGACCGCCGACGAGTATCTGCAACAACCGGTGTACAGCCGGGACTTCCAGGGCAACGCCGGTGGCTGAGAGATAGGTGCAGAGAGTGGCCCAGGCGGTGCTTCACGTCGAGGACGTTGTCGTCCGTTTCGGTGGCGTCTTCGCCGTGGACGGTGTCTCGCTGCTCGTCGAGCAGGGCAGCCGATGGGCGGTTATCGGGCCCAACGGCGCCGGCAAGACCACTCTCTTCCGCGCCATATCGGGAGAGGTGCGCCCGACTGAAGGTCGGGTGCACCTCTTCGGGAGGGACACGTCGAGGGCCCAGCCGTACACCAAGGCTCAACGAGGACTGGCCCGGACCTATCAGGTGACCAACCTCTTCCTGGCGCTCACCGTCGAGGAGAATCTGGCGATCGCCGCCCAGGGCCGCACCCGGAGCAGGTTCGTCTCCTGGCGCCCACTGCGGATGAGGGGATGGATCGAGGAGCGAATCAACGGGGTTCTCGCCGCCGTGGGATTGACGTCGCGACGCCATGACCTGGTCTCGGAGCTGTCACATGGAGAGCAGCGCCAGCTCGAGATCGGGATGGCGCTGGCGACAGACCCCCTACTGATCCTGCTCGACGAGCCAGCGGCAGGTCTGTCGGCGGCAGAGCGGCAGATGATGGCCGCCCTGATCAGCTCGCTTCCCTCCGGTCTCTCGATGGTGCTCATCGAACACGATATGGACATAGCGCTCGAGCTGGTCGAACAGGTGCTCGTGTTGGACAACGGTCGTCCGATCGCCCAGGGCGACCCCGTTTCGATCCGGGCCAACCAACAGGTCCAGGATGTCTATCTGAAGAGTGACTGAATGCTGAGAGTCGAGGATCTGCGCTGCTCATATGGAACCGCTGAGATCCTCAGCGCGGTATCGCTCTCGGTCGACGAGGGGAGTGTGCTTGCGGTCCTGGGACGCAACGGCATGGGAAAGACCACCCTCGTGAGGGCCGTCGCGGGCATCCGCCCACCGCTTGTCACCGCCGGCACCGTCGAGTATCGGGGAGAGCGGATCGACGGACTGGAGAGCTACGAAGTAGCGAGGAGGGGCATCGGCTACGTCCCACAGGGACGGCACATCTTCGGAAGTCTCACCGTTGTCGAGAACCTTGAGGTAATCGCCCGGACCCCACGTGACGGTGCGGAGCCCTGGACCGTGTCCAGGATCTTCGAGTTCTTCCCTCGGCTGGGCGAGCGACGAGCTAGCTACGGACGCAACCTGTCGGGTGGAGAGCAGCAGATGCTGGCGATCGCCAGAGCCCTCATGACTAATCCGAGCCTACTGGTGATGGACGAGCCGTCGGAGGGCTTGGCGCCCATCGTCGTCTCTGCGATCCGGGAGGGTCTCCACCATCTCAAGGATTCGATCTCAATCCTGCTCGTTGAGCAGAACTTCGGGTTGGCCATGTCGCTGGCGAACCACGTGGTGATCCTCGGGGCACACGGAAAGATCGTCTGGTCGGGCACACCCGAGGTGTTGGAGGGGTCCGAGGAAGTGAAACGCTCTCATCTCGGGGTGTAGAAGCACACTGCCTCACCTGTCAACCCGACCGCGGCGCTCATCCGAGCTCAACCATCGCACCTAGGCTCAGAGCAGGAGCCCGTCGCAACAGGTGGTGGGGCTGGATCGACGTTAAACGAGGAGCGACGATGCGTTCACGGATGGTGATGGCGATGGGGGCGATTCTGTTTGTCGCTGCTTGCGGGGGGACCGCCGACACGACGACCACCGCTGCGGCGGGTGGCACCACGGTTCCCGAATCGGAGGACGCCACAACGGTTGTCGAAACCACGACCACCACCGTCGCCGTCGAAACCGAGGCGAGTGACGATCCCTGCGCCCTGGTCACTCCCGAAATCGTGGCCGCGGTTTTCGGTGGCGCCTCGGCCAGCGGCGAGCCGGGCATCGCACGCAATTGCCCGTTCATCCTCGTCGACGGTCTGGCGCCCAGTGTCGAGGTATTCCACTACGGTCCCTCTTCACAGTGGGACGGGGTCAAGAGCGGGTACGAGGAGAACCGGGGTGGTGTGACCGAGGTGCCGGGGATCGGTGAGGAGGCATTTCACCCCAACGACGTGGGGCCGTACGAGATCGTGGTGCGATCGGGCGATGTCATCTTCGCGGTGGCGGTTCAATCCGGGCCTGGCGGTCCCGACGTGGAGGCCGTGATCCTGGAGCTTGCCGGGGCGATTGCCGGTCGTTGACGCTCCATCTGCCCGCGTTCAGGGCCTGCGAGCTTCTCTGCTCGGTTAACGCCATACATGGCGCCACGTACTTCAACTAAGTGGTTCTACAATCCTGGGCCGCCCTGCCCCGGAGGTTTTGCACTGTGTTGGATGTGATTCTCTATGTCGCGCTCGCCGCGGGCGTTGCCGCCCTGTTGCTGGCGGTGTTCTACGCCCGTGCGGTACTGGCCGCACCCATGGGCAACGAGCGGATGGTGGAGCTGGCTACCGCGATCAGGGCAGGGGCGATGGCCTTCCTGCGCCGGGAGTACCTCTGGGTCTCGGTGTTCGTAGTGATCATGGCCGCCCTCATCACCGTCTTCCTCGAGTGGGGCCGGCCCTGGGGGGCCATCGCCTACGTGTTCGGTGCGTTGCTCTCGGGGACCGCCGGCTACGTCGGGATGAGGATCGCCACCCAGGCCAACTCCCGGACCACCGAAGCCGCCCGCACCGGCGGTATCCCCGCCGCTCTCCCCATCGCCTTCAGAGGCGGGGCGGTCATGGGGTTCACCGTGGCCGGTCTGGGGCTGCTCGGAGTCGGCCTCGGCTACCTCCTCTTCAACCAGGTGCTCGAGTTGGACAGTTGGCCCGAGGTTCTCACCGCCATCGGCCTTGGCGGCTCCTCGATCGCCCTATTCGCCCGTGTCGGGGGAGGCATCTACACCAAGGCCGCCGACGTCGGGGCCGACCTGGTGGGCAAGGTCGAAGCCGGCATCCCCGAGGACGACCCGCGCAACCCGGCGGTCATCGCCGACAACGTCGGCGACAACGTGGGTGACGTGGCCGGGATGGGCGCCGACCTCTTCGAGTCCTACGTGGGGTCATTGGTCGCCCCCATCGCCTACGCCACCCTCGTCTTCGGATCCTCTGCAATTCTCGAGGAGACGATCATCTTCCCCCTGGCTGTGGGTGCCCTGGGCATGTTCGCCGCCATCATCGGCTCGTTTCTGGTCAGGGCCAAGGGCGACGACCACCTCGCCGCCGCCCTCCATCGCGGGACCAACTTCTCCTTGATCGCCACCGGCGCCGGTGTCCTCGGTCTCAGCTACTGGGTGTTCGGTGACGATGCGGAGAACCCGTTGGGGATCTGGCTCGCCGTCCTCGCCGGTCTGCTGGTCGGATGGCTGGTGGGGAAGATCTCCGAGTGGTTCACCTCCGACAACCACAAGACGGTCAAGGAGATCGCCCGTCAGTCCCAGACCGGGCCGGCCACGGTGATCATCGCCGGGATCGCCGAAGGGATGCGCTCGGCCGCCTATTCGGTGATCGTCGTCGCCGGCGGCATCGGTGTCTCCTACTTCGCCGGGGACTGGGCGCTGGGTGACGGGGGCGGCATATACGGCGTCGCTATCGCCGCCATCGGCGTGCTCGCCACCCTGGGCATCACCATATCGGTCGACGCCTACGGCCCGATCGCCGACAATGCGGGTGGGATCGCCGAGATGGCACATCTCCCCGCCGAGGTCCGTGAGGCGACCGACGCCCTCGACTCACTGGGCAACACCACCGCCGCCGTGGCCAAGGGGTTCGCCATCGCCTCCGCGGCCGTGACCGCCCTCGCCCTTTTCGCCGCCTTCATCCAGGCGGTCGGTCTCACCGAGATCAATGTGGCTCGCGTCCAGACCACGATCGGGCTCTTCATCGGGGCCATGTTCCCCTTCCTCTTCGCCGCCCTGACCATGAACGCGGTGGGTCGGGCGGCCTTCAAGATGATCGACGAGGTCCGTCGCCAGTTCCGGGAGATACCGGGATTGAGGGAGGGTGACCCCGATGCCAAACCCGACTACACGACCTGTGTGGACATCGCCACCGCCGGGGCCCTGCGCGAGATGATCGTCCCCGGCTCGCTGGCCATCGCCCTGCCCCTGATCGTCGGGTTCATCGATGTGGAGGCACTGGGCGGCCTGCTCGCCGGGTCGTTGATCACCGGGTTCCTCCTCGCCATCTTCATGGCCAACTCCGGAGGGGCCTGGGACAACGCCAAGAAGTTCATCGAATCCGGCGCCTACGGGGGCAAGGGCTCCGACAGCCACAAGGCGGCGGTGATCGGCGACACCGTAGGCGACCCGTTCAAGGACACCTCGGGCCCGGCGATGAACATCGTGATCAAGGTGATGGCCATCGTCTCGCTCATCTTCGCCTCTGCCTTCATCGGATGAGCCTTCGGCTCATCCCGTTCTACGTTGTACGTTCTACGTGGTACCACTGCTTCTAACTCGTAGAACGTAAGACGTAGGACGTAGAGCGCACATGCCCGAGATCTTTCTCATCCGTCACGCCGAGTCGCAGGCCAATCTCGACGGGTTCTGGAACGGCCAGCTCGACGGCCCGCTCAGCGTCGCCGGCGAGGCCAGCCTCGACGCCCTCGGCAAAAGGCTCCGCGACCGTGATTTCGACGTCGTGGTGTGCTCCCCGCTGGACCGGGCCCATCGCACTGCCGAGGCTTTCGCCTCGGACTTCGAGGTCTCCGACCGGTTCGTCGAGCTCGACATCGGGCGTTGGGAAGGCAAGTCGAGGACGCAGATCCTGGCCGAGGACGGGGCCTACCTGCGCGAGGCTGTCTTCGGGCGGCAGCTCCCGATGGGGGAGACGGGGGAGAGTCTCAGCGACCTGCAGCGTCGCGCCATCGAGGCGGTCAACTCACTAGCCGAGAGCCTCGACGAGGATGGTCGGGCGGCGGTGGTGACCCACGGCGGATTCATCCAGGCGGTCTTGCACCGTCACCTCGCCGGCCACGATCGCCGGGTGCACACCTTCGCCGGGAACACCTCGATCACGAAACTGGTCTGGACCTGGAAGCTTCCCCGTCTCGCCGGGTTCAACGATCTCGCCCATTTCGGCCCCCGCCCCCACTCGGTGCAGGAGCATCTCGACAAGGGCGAGACCGTGCTGGCGTTGATCCGCCACGGCCAGACCCGGGCCAACACCGAGCAGCGATGGCAAGGTCAGGGGGACTGGGGCCTCGACGAGCTGGGGCACCGCCAGGCCCAGGCTCTCCGCGACTGGTATGGGACGGCCACAACCGTCTACGCCTCGCCTCTCGGCCGGGCCCAGGCCACGGCGGGGTACATAGCCAGGAACGGCGTCGTCACCGTCGACGGGTTGAAGGAGATCAACATGGGACGGTGGGAGGGTCTCACCTCAGACGAGATATACGAGACCTGGCCCGAGTTGATGGGCACCATCTACCGGGACGGGGTCGACCTGAAGCGGGGCGAGACCGGGGAGAGTTGGGGAGAGCTGACCGGTCGGTTCCGGGCGACCGTCCATGGGGTGACCCCGGCCCCCGCCGAGCCCACGGTGGTGGTGGCGCACGGTGGGGCCATCCGCTCTTATGTTTCTTCCTTCACCTCGACCACCGACTCACACTCCGAGTCGTTGTACACCCCGGCCAACACCTCGGTCACCCACGTGGCGTTGACCGGGAGCGGGCCGCTCCTCCTGGACTATGCGGTCTCCGCTCATCTCGAGAGCCTCTCCTAGCCTCCGGCCCATGTCCGAGTACGACTCCCATCGCTATGCGCGGGTCAACCGATGGGACCCCTCCCACCTGAGGCGGATCGACCGGCTGCTGCCCATGGAGCCGGGGCAGCGGGTGCTCGAGGTCGGCTGCGGGCAGGGCCATCTCACCATGCGGCTCGCGGCGAGGGGGATCGACGTGGTCGGCATCGACGCCAACCCCAACGCAGCGGAGGTGTCGGGCTCGAACCGGGTGCGTCACATGCGGGCCGAGGACCTCGAGTTCGATGACGCCGAGTTCGAGGCAATAGTCTCGGTCCACGCCATCGAGCACATCCCCCCGTTGGAGAGGGCGGTCTCGGAGATGGCGAGAGTGCTCAAACCCGGTGGTCAGGCGCTCTTCATCTACCCGGCCGAGCCCATCCAGGGTCTCTATGCGATTCCCACTTCTGTGATCCTCCACGGCACGCCTCTAAAGGCGAGACAGGTCCATTGCCATCGGCTGACACCTTCGAAGGTGCGTCGCCTCATGGGGGCGTACGGTCTGGTCGAGACCCACCACGAGTTCAACCTGCTCAAGTCACCCCAGTTCATCTCCCTCTTCTCCAAGCCGGGCCCGGAGACGGGTCGCCCCCGGGCGAATTGAGACACAGAGGGGTCATATACGGACCTGCGGAACCCAATTACGGGGAGGCTTAGCCGGTGTTCACCTGTCAGAGCTGTGGCAAGGAGTTCGACGTCCGTCAGGATGTCCTCGACCGCTACCCGGGTTGGACCCCACGAGAGTGTCTCGACTGCAGGGACAGCGGCGGGCGACCCGCACCCTCCGCCGAGCGGCCCACCTCCTCCGTCGGGCCGGTGAGGCGGACCTCGCCTCCGGCGAGCCAGACCAAGGGCAGGGACCTCACCATCGCCGAGGTCCTGGCGGCTTTCACCGACGGGCCCGACACAGGGGTTTTCACCGATGGCGCATCGGAGGGGAATCCCGGGCCCGGGGGTTGGGGGGCGGTCTACGTGCTCGGAGGAGAGGTCGTCAATGAGGCGCACGGCTCGGATGCCTACACCACCAACAACAAGATGGAGCTCACCGCCTTGATCGCAGGGCTGCGCATGGTTCCCCTCGACGCCAAGGTCGACGTCTACACCGACTCCCAGCTGATCGTGAACATCGTCACCAAGTGGGCCGACGGGTGGAAGGCGCGGGGATGGACCAAGAAGTCGACAGGCCCCATCGCCAACCTCGACCTGGTCAAAGAAGCCCACGCGCTGTACAAGCAACGTCGGGGGGTACGCATCCAATGGATCAAGGCCCACAGCGGCTACCGATGGAACGAGTACGCCGATGCCCTGGCCACTTCATACCGACGGGAGATCCATTAGTGGAGCCGCCCCCGAGACACCCGCAGTACCTGGGGGATTGGGGCAAGCACACCCATGGCTCGCCGCTCTGCGCCCAACTGGTCGAGGTCGCGGCCGGGATCCCGACCTGTTGCGAGTCATCGATCGCATCGAGCACCCGGCTGGTGATCGACGACGGGAGTGGACCAACAACCGTCGGTCAGGCCCATCCGCACGGGGAGTGGATCGAGCTGTTCTAGCGGCTCGGCAAAGGCATCGGGTCAGGCCCGGCCATAGACCGGGATCTCCGCCCCGTTGATGACCCCCGAGTCGTCGGAGAGGAGGAAGTGGGCCACGGCGGCGATCTCGTCGGGGGTGGGCCAGGTCACGTAGTCGGCATAGGGCAGTGACTTCCTGGTGGCCGGGGTGTCGATGACCGAGGGGAGGAGGACGTTGGCCGTCACTCCCGTCCCATCCAACTCCTGGGCCACAGACCTGGTCAGGGCGACGACACCTGCCTTGGCGACGTTGAACGCCGCCTGGCCCGTGGGGAAGTCGACGGCTGCCCGGCTCCCCACCGTGACGATGCGGCCCCACCCGGTCTCGATGAGGTGTGGCACCACTGCTCGCACCGAGTAGAAGGTGGAGCGAAGGTTGAGATCGATCATCCTCTCGAATCTGACGTCGTCGGTCTCGCCGACGTCGCGGCCCCCGGCCCATCCACCGACCAGCGCACACAATCCGTGAATCGAGCCCCAACGATCGGCGACGCTCTTCATGAAGGTGTTGACCGCCTCGGCGTTGGTGGCGTCGACCCGGACCAGGAGAAGCCGGTCCTCGTCGATCTCGAACTCACGCTCGAACTGCTCGGCTTCCTCCGGCATCAGGTATGTGAGCGCCAACCGGTAGTCCTCATAGACGAGGCGACGGACCAGGGCGGTGCCGAGACCGCCGGTCCCACCGGTGATGACGAGGGTCTTCTCCATGTCTTCTCAGCCTCCGTGCCTCACTCTAAGGCCGAGCTCCCTACCTCCGCCACAGAATCCAGAGGTCGGAGACGTTGGTCCCGGTAGGGGGGCAACGCAGGAGGTCTGAGGTCCGAGCCAGATAGGTGGCCGAGTCGAATCGGTCCCGGGCCCGGGTCGGGTCGCCTCCACGGGAGAGGGTCGACCCGTCGACGATGGCGCCCGCCGACCGGGACCGGCCGTCGACACCGTCGGTGGCGAAGGCACAGAAGACATCATCCGAGTCGGCGAGACGAGTGGCTGCGAGCAGGGCAGCGTGGGTGTTCCGCCCGCCGATCCCGTCACCTCTCACGTCGAGCACCACCTCCCCCGTCCCTACAGTCACCCCCGGGCCCGAACCGTCCAGGAACCGATCGAGACATTCCCCTGCTTCGCCTCGTAACCAGGCTTCCCCCACCGCGGCCGGTGCGGGGGCAGCCGCGGCCACGGCCCGGGCGGCGTCGCGCCCATCGGCGAGCAGGGCAACCTTCGGCTCGGGCAGTGGGGTTGGTTCGACCGACATCGCAGCACGGACCGCAGCCGGCAGGTCGATCGACAACCTGGTCAGGATCCCGGCTGCCCTCTCCGGTTCGTGTTCTCCCGGAATGGTCGGGCCCGAGGCGATCACGCCCGGGTCGGCGCCGGCGACATCGGAGATGACCAAGGTGTCTATCGCCTGCCCGGCCGCACGGGCCACCCCGCCGCATTTGATTGCCGAGAGATGGGCGCGGACCAGGTTGATCTCCTCGATCGCGGCCCCACCGTCGATGAGCCGCCTCGTGACCTCGGAAAGGTACTCGGACGGCACCCCTTCCCGCGGAGCCTCGCAGAGAGCGGACCCGCCACCAGAGATGAGGGCGATGATCTGGGTCGAGGGCGGGACGGCCCGCACCGTCTCGAGGACTGCCGCCCCGGCTTCAAGGCTGGCCGTCCCGGGGACCGGGTGGTCGCCCACGAGGAAGGTGAGCTGCTCGGGCGCCGGCTCCACGTGGTCGGACACACAGACTCCGCCGACGACGTCGAGGACAGAGGCGGCGCCACGGGCCATGGCGGGAGCCGCTTTGCCGATGGCGATCAGAACGAACGATGCACCGGCGTGGTGGGTCAGGGCGCCGGCGGTCAGACCCTCCGGCTCGACCGCGGCCAGCCCGGCTTCCAGCCAGCTCAGGATGCGGCCTCTGCCCTCCGGGTCGGGGGAGAGGACCGAAGGGTCGAAACGGGGTGTCACATCACCTCGGCCAGCCAGGCCCCGCGAGGGTGGCGACGGGCCGACGCCAGATCGGAGAAAGAGTCGACATCGTGGAGGAGACCGGTCCGGATGACGATTCCAGCACTGGGGAACCTACCCAGATGCCGGCGGAAACTGCCCGGACCGTAGGAGAAGACCGCCGGACCGCTCCCTCCCAGCGCCGAGGTCCCGCCGTCGGCCGAGGGGGCGATGACCCATTCGTGATCGACCCGTGTCGCCACCACCGTCTCGAGCTCGGGACGAGTGAGCAGGGGAAGGTCGGCGTGGAGCACTATCCAGGGGCTCGACGACGCCACGGCCCAGTCGACCCCTTCCCGGACGGCTGTGTCGAGCCCTTCCCCGGGGTCAGGGATGCTGGGAAGCCCCTGGAGCACGGCCCAGTCGGCCACATCGGCGTCACCGGCCACCAGAACCGGGATCAGACCCACTTCCACGGCGAGGTCCGCCGTCCGCTCGGCCAGGACCCGACCCAGCGTCGAACGCGCCGCTGCCGAGAGGTCTCCGGCCATCCGTCCCTTCCCGAGACGAAAAGACTTGACCGGGAGGATGGCGACCGTGGGCACGCTTCGACCGGGGGCGTCTAGTGCACCGGCCAGAGCACTAAGGGACGACCATCACCGGGACGGGTGAGTGGTGGCAGAGCCGATCGGCGACACTGCCCAGCATCACCCTCTCGGCGAGCCCGGCTCCTCGCTTGCCGATCACGATGAGACCGGCATCGCGCTCTTCGGCGACGGCGATGAGCCTCGAGGTGGGGTCACCGAGCTCGGCGACCGTCTCATGGTCCACGCCGTCGAGCGGAAGGCGCTCTTCGGTCTCGCGCAGCACCTGCTGCTGCCCTTCGATCAATGCGGCGGACAGCGCCTCGGGTGTGGGCGGCGCCCCGCCAATGCCCCACCATCCCTCCGGTGGCCGGACCACCGTCACCAGGAGGAGCCTGGCCCCACTCGAGCGGGCGATCTCGGTGGCGATCTCGGCGGCACGGTGGCTGCCATCCGAGCCATCGATACCCACGATGATCGCGGTCGGGTTCCATTTCATCAGTTGTGGCACCTCCTGCTCAGACGATACGCCGGTCGACCCCGACGGGACAATCAGAAGACGGTTGCATTGAGAAGATGGCCGATGCCCAGCGCCCAGAGACCGGCGACCAGGTCGTCGAGGGCTATCCCCATGGCGCCGGGCATCGAATCGGCCTGATGAACGCCGGGGAAAGGTCGCTTGGCGATGTCGGCGATACGGAAGACCACGAAGGCGGCGACAGCGGGCCATCCGAGAAGCCCGATCGTCGCCACGAACGTCCCTGCCGCCTCGTCGATCACGATCCACCCTGCGTCGCCTTCGGAGGCGGCCAGAGCGGTCGAGGACCAGAAAGCGAGCGCGGTCAGCACGACGGCTGCCCCCAGTTGTCCGATCCAACCCCACGTCGAGCCGACGAGGAGGGCGAAGGGGAGAGCGACCAGGCCCCCAACCGTCCCAGACCCGGCGTCCGAGCCTCGGACCGAGCGGAGAATCAGACCGGTCCCGAACAGGGAGGCCACGAGTCGGTGCATCGGCGGCGAGGCTACTTCCCGGCTTCGCACGCATCGAGCACCCGCATCGCTTCCAGGGTGTTCGCTCCCGGTGCGGTGGGACGACACGTCGAGCCCCCCATCGGTGCCCACGGCCTCGTCGGACCCTCTGGCCCAAGTCGGGTGTATCACTCCTCGTGCGAGGCGTTAGCCTCTCCCCATGGAACCGGCAACCAAGATCTGGTGCGACGGGGATTTCGTCGACTGGGACGACGCCACCGTCCACTTCCTGGCACATTCCCTCCAGTACGGAACCGGTGTCTTCGAAGGCATTCGCGCCTACAAGACACCCGAGGGAACCGCCGTATTCCGCCTCCACGACCACATGGTCCGACTGGTGGCCTCGGCCCGGGCCTACGGGCTCCCCATGAAGGAGACCGCCGAGGAGATGGATGAAGCCTGTCTCGAGCTGCTTCGGGTCAACGAGCTCGAGTCGGCCTACATCCGGCCCTTTGTCTTCTACGGTCTCGACAAGATCGGGATCAACCCCGGAACGAGCCCGGTCCACAACTACATGGCCGCCTTCTACCTGGGCAGCTACATGGGCGACCACGGGGTTCAGAACGGGATCACGACCATGGTGTCGAGCTGGCGCCGGATCTCGCACGCCAGCTTCATTCCCACCGCCAAGGGCTCGGGTCAGTACCTGAACTCGGTGCTGGCCAAGCAAGAGGCCCTGCGCCACGGGTACGACGAGGCAATCATGCTCAACGACACCGGCTCGGTCTCCGAGGGCAGCGGGATGAACATCTTCACCGTGAGCAACGGTTTGGTGTACACCCCGCCGGTGTCTTCGGGGATCCTGGAGGGGATCACCCGCAATACGGTCATCGAGCTCCTCGAAGCCGAGGGCTTCGAGGTCGTCCAGGCCGACCTGGCCCGAGGCAGCCTCTACACCGCCGCGGAGGTGTTCTTCACCGGCACCGCAGCCGAGGTGACCCCGATCCGGGAGATCGACGGTCGGGTCATCGGCTCCGGTGAGCCCGGGCCGGTCACCCGTAAGGCCCAGGACCTGTTCTCCGACCTGGTCGCGGCGAAGATCCCCGAGTACCGCCACTGGCTCAGCTTCGTCTGATGGGCCAACAGCCCAATATTGGGGTGAGTGAGGCGGACCGGCCCCGCCCCGTTCCCCTGCCGCCTGCGGCTCGACGCTGGCGCCCCGACATCAAGCCGGGGATCCCCACCTCGCCCGAGGAGGTGCCGCACGGGGGCAGGTTCGGCCAGTTCACCCCCGACGGTGGTTGGGCATTGCGGCTGGTCAACGCGGCCGAGCTTCCCGATGACGACCCCGATCTCAAGGCAGTCCTCGCTGCTCTGACAATGGCCCGGGCGGGGGTGCGGGGCCGGGCCCCGGCCCATGAGGACCTGGAGGTGGCGCTGGCTCTCTGTGGATACGGCTATGACGCCCCGCCCGGCATCATCGAGCGCCGGGAGCGGTGGCTCGCGGCGGTTCCGCACGAGGGACGGCCCGGGCAAACCGCGGTGGGTGAGATCGACCGCGAGCTCATCGTCGAAAAGCCCGATCAGGTTCGCCGGGCTCTGTCTCCGGCCGGCGACCGGTCGTTTCCCGCCCGATGAAGATCGTCCGGATCAAGGCCGGGGACGACATCGCCTATGGGGTCGCCGATGTGGAAGGGGTGCTGGTGTATCGCGGCTCCCCTTTCGTGGCCTGGGAGCCAACCGAGACCGTCGTCCCCTGGGAGACGGCACAACTCCTGGCCCCGGTCCTGCCTTCGAAGTTGGTCGCGGTGGGGCGGAACTACGAGGACCACGCCGCCGAGCGGGGCGGCGAGGTGCCCGACGAGCCGTTGATCTTCCTCAAACCGGCCACGTCGGTGATCGGCCCCGAGGCCAACGTCGTTCATCCGGCGATCTCGAACGACGTGCAGCACGAGGCCGAGCTGGCTGCGGTCGTCAGCAGGGTGGCCCGACACGTGAAGGCGGAGGATGCCTCCGCCTTCATCATGGGCTACACCGCGGCCAACGATGTCACGGCGCGGGACCTCCAGATGAAGGACGGCCAGTGGGCTCGGGCCAAGGGCTTCGACACTTTCTGCCCCCTGGGCCCCGCCATCGAGACCGAGCTCGATCCTCTGGAGAAGTTGGCCGTGATCTGCCGGGTCAACGGCGAGGTGCGTCAGGCAGGGTTCACCTCAGACATGGTCTTCGGGGTGGCCGAGATCCTCGAATACGTCACCGCGGTCATGACCCTGCTTCCCGGCGACGTCATCCTCACCGGGACCCCGGCCGGGATCAGCAGGGTGGTGCCCGGTGACGTGATGGAGGTCGAGATCGACGGGATCGGGATCCTGCAGAACCCGGTGGTCTCCCGGTGACGGTGCGTCTCCGGGTTGCTCCGTCGCCTACCGGTTATCTGCACGTGGGCAATGCCCGTGCGGCGCTGTTCAACTGGCTGTTCGCCCGCCATCAGGGGGGAACGTTCATCCTCAGGATCGACGACACCGACCGGGAGCGCTCCACCCGTGACTTCGAAGCCGACATCCTCGGGTCGCTGCGCTGGCTCGGGCTCGACTGGGACGAGGGGGTCGAGGTCGGCGGACCGCACGGGAGCTACCGGCAGTCGGATCGGCTCGGGCGGTATCAGGAGGTGGCGACAGCGCTGGTCGAGTCGGGTGCCGCCTACTACGACGATCGCACCACCGAGGAGCTGGAGGCGCTTCGACAGAAGGCGCAGGCAGACCGGTTGCACCCCGGTCACTACATCCGCCGACCCGAGAAGCCGGTCGGCAGCGGGGTGATCCGGATGGCGGTCCCCCAAGGTGAAGCCGTCGTCTTCGACGACCTGGTCCGGGGAACAGTCAACTTCGAGGGGCGGGACATCGACGACTTCGTGATCCTGCGCAGCGACGGCACTCCGACCTATCACCTTGCCTCCACCGTGGACGACGTGGACTACGAGATCACTCACGTGGCCCGTGGCGAGGACCTGCTCCCTTCGACCCCGAAGCACATCCTTCTCACCCGCGCCCTCGGCGCCGCCGAGCCGACCTATGCCCATCTACCCCTGCTGTTCGGACCCGACGGGAAGAAGCTCTCCAAACGTCACGGTGAGACGGCGCTTTCCCACTATCGGGACGCCGGCTACCTGTCGGATGCCGTCTTCAACTACCTGTCCCTGCTCGGATGGTCGATCGACGGGGACCGGACGATCTTCTCGCGGGAGGAGGCGATCGAGGCCTTCGACCTGGCCGACGTCTCCAGCAACCCGGCGGTGTTCGATCCCGACAAGCTGTCCTGGATGAACGGGGAGTACGTGCGGGCCATGGACCAGCAGACCTTCCGGGCCACGGTCAGGCCACACGTCGAGACGGCGGTGGGGCGAGCCCTCGACGAAGACGAATGGGCTCGATTCGAGACAGTGTCCGACCTGGTCCAGGAGCGGACCCGGCTGCTCCCCGAGGCCGGGGAGCAGGTGGTGTTCCTATTCGAGGACTTCGAGGACTACGAGCCGACAGGCTGGGAGAAGGTGATGACCAAGGAAGGTGTCCCAGGGATCCTGGATTTGGCAGCGGACCGACTCGAAGCCATCGGAGACTGGAAGGCGGAGACCATCGAAGGGACGTTGCGTGGGATGCTGGAGGAGTTGGGCATAGGAGCCGGCAAAGGGCTCCAACCCCTCCGCGTCGCGGTGACCGGGTCATCGGTGAGCCCGCCCCTCTTCGAATCCCTCGCCGCCCTGGGCCGGGACAAGACCCTGGGGCGTCTGGGGCGGGCGCGAGGTTTGTTACGGGCAACCTGAGAGTTTCCCGGTAACGCATACGTGACGAGCTCGCTCAGGTTGGCGTCCGCTTGCTCGCTGGATGGTGAACTCGAGACCCTTCGTAACCGATACGTGGGCGGCAACCTCAGGTAAGGGCTAGCCCCACGAGCCGTTAACCTCACCATGTCCGCGAGGTCCCGTCGTCCAGTGGCCTAGGACGCCGGCCTTTCAAGCCGGAAACGCCGGTTCGAATCCGGTCGGGACT
>Ga0326597_10000754_pt1 | contig 55451 bp, 45 predicted proteins | sample RVTome_12_FD_203789 | JGI IMG/M metagenome (GOLD analysis project Ga0326597, IMG submission 203789) | Soil microbial communities from uranium-contaminated site in the Upper Colorado River Basin, Wyoming, United States - RVT100D185 | ecosystem: Environmental > Terrestrial > Soil > Contaminated >... | reverse complement strand
GGCCTATCCTGCTCGGCGAGGTACACGACGCCCATGCCGCCTTCGCCGAGAACTTCGAGAATTTTGTACGGGCCGATGGTGTTGGGGGGTGAGTACCCTTGAGAAGGTCCACGGTCGGGAGCGGGTGATTGGGAGATGGTGTCGCGATTTCGGAAGTCGGACGACGGGTTTGGATGATCCGTGTGCTCTTCGTGCATAGACGGCGTCTCCAATAGGATCCGCGGCAACCAATCGGTATTCGATACGATGAGGGGTGTAATCATACCCAGCGGTCGAAGGAAGGGCAATCGAGGGACGGCATTGCTTGGCGCGGTATTCTTAACCAGTTGAGACCGCGATGATCGGTCTCTCGCTTCCTCTCCGCCGAGCGCCCGACACGTTTTAGGGGAAGAGGGAGCGTCGCCGCGCCCCATCGGCGCGCCGGACGAAGAAGGATGGCATCGGCGCGGGAATGACCGCCGTTACGAAAGGAGCTCGATTGAAATAACCGCAAAGGGCTTCCGCGAAGGGAGTTACTGAAGTATGCCCGTCGAAAAACAATCCCGGTTCAAAATCGACGGTGGGTGTTTGCGTGTACCGGCTCTTTGGCGTTTTTTCGGTTTACCACCGGTAGAAGTTCATCCCCCCGGAGGGGTCGTCGATGTCGAACCAGGAGTCAAGAAGTTCAAACCAGTTTTCCACGCGGCCATTGCCGGGAGCGGCCCCGTCGCGGCACCAGTCATAGTTGCCGAAGGCGGCGCGCAGACTTCGCTGATCGAAAGGGTGATACCAGCGGAAAAACGACCACACCGGAGAGCCGCCGATCTCCGCGACGTTGCCCGGGAAGACGATGTACAATCCATGTCGGCCCGGTTCGAACCCCACGTAATCGTCCATCCCCACCGAGGCGAGGACCATCGCGTCCACGTTTCTCGCTACATCGGCGGCGGCCTCACGAATCGCCTGCGAAAGCCGTTGGTCGTCCCGAACGCGTCGTGCCAAATCGTACAGATCGAAATGGGCGCTCATCATACTTCGCAGAGGATCCTTGGGATACAAATAGTTCAGGCTGAGGGGCTGTGCGGCCGCTAGCTCATGGGCACGGCCCTGCATGGGGTCACCCCATCCGCGAATATCCTCGACGACTTGCCGCCCGTCGGCTTCGGTGATGGAAACAGCCATACGATCCACCGCCAGCTTGACGGCTTCCGCTTTGCCCAAGTCGTAGCTTCCCCACGACTCTCGCTCCACGCGTTGCGTAACGGGCGTTCGTTGGCCGAGACTGTCCGCGATGGCGTCCAACGCAGCCTTTCCGAATGCGGCGGCGCTCGGGGCCACTTCGTGCCCTTTGGGCGACTGAATGATTCCGCATTGTCGAAGGACGCGGGCCATGGGCGCGGGGGAGCTCAGCGAGGCGCAGCTCAGCAACACCTGGGCGTGGAAGCGGTCGGGGCCGGGTCGGAACTGATACGCATTTTCAATCCCCGCGAACGAGCAAACATCCACCCAAAGCAGGTCTACGGCTTCGCGTTGCGTCAGTCCCTCGGTGATCTCGGCGGTGAACAAAGGGTCTTCAAACTCTCCGCTGTCCGCGCACTCGCTGCTGGTGTCGGGACAGGCCGAACGACTCTCCCCATGCCCAAAGAGCAGGAGTGCGTTTCGTTTGGCCGGAAACTCACGTTTCGCGAAGCGGATGAACTTTTTGAGTGTTCGCGGGTCACCGGTGTTGGCCTCGAAGGTCGAAGTCAAGGTGATTTCCGGAAACTCCGCACCCCCCTCGACGCGCTCCCAAGCGCCTTCGCCAAGTCGGAACAAGCGCGTATCGTCGAAATCCGCGCCGAGGATCTTCTTGTCCTTGCTGTCCCCCTTCACCCGGTCCATGAGGAGCACGACTTCTCCCAGGATTGGAGATCGCGAGGCTTTTTTGAGCGCCGCCAGTTGCGGCAGAATGTAGGACTCCGCAGTGCTATCGACCCCGCCATAGATCATGACCGTCCACGGCGTGGTCGGGCGCAGCCCTTGTGTTTGGCCGTGGATCGAGGTAAGGCCCGCCAAAAAAACCGCCCCAGCGAGGACTGTATTCCATGTACCTTTCATCCGCACGTTTCTCCGCCCGGAACTTTATTCGTTGCCTTGTGCCCACGTCCCTTGGTGTCACCGTACAATCATCGACCATCTCACAACTCTTATCGAGAATTTGCAACCCGCAATCGTCCCGGCCCCGCGCTTTCGCCAGGGGTTCGGGTTTGAAGGGGTTTCGGTTACCATGTTCGACCATGAATCGCGCGGCGGGTGTACCGGAGACGGTGGTCATAGAGCGGCAGGAGCAGATCGACGAGTTCTGCGTCCGGGCGCGGGCCGAGGGACGATTCGCCTTCGATACCGAATTTGTCATGGAGGACCGCTATGAGCCGGAGGTCTGCCTGGTCCAGTTGGCGTCCGAAGAAGCAGCGGCGTTGATTGATCCGTTTCTCAAACTGGACCTCCAGCCGGTGTGGGAACTCGTCTGCGATCGGCAAGTGGAAACGGTCGTTCATGCCGGGCAAGAGGATTTGGCCATGGCCGTCCGGCGTACCGGACAGGTTGCCCGCGGGGTCTTCGACGTGCAGATCGCCGCGGGTTTGGTGGGATACGACTATCCGTTGAGTCTCCAAAAACTGGTGCAATCGACCTTGCAGGTCCGCCTGCGCAAATCGAAAACGCTCACCGATTGGCGGCAGCGCCCCCTTAACGCCGCCCAACTTCGCTATGCGGCCGACGACGTGAGCTATCTCCTCGCCGTTCGCCGCAAGCTCCACGATCGATTGGTTGGGGCTGGCCGGCTCGAATGGGCCGAGGAGGAATTCAGGGGCTTCGAGGATATGTCCCTCTACGCCCGAGTCGAGGAGGACAAGCTCCGGCGGGTTAAGGGTATCAATGTTCTCAAGGGTCGGCAGCTCGCCGTCGCCGGGCGGCTCCTGCTATGGCGTGATGGTTTGGCGCAAGTGCTCAATCGCCCCGCGCGGGTGGCCTTGAAGGACCACCTGCTGGTGGAGATCGCTCGGCATGAGCTGTCATCGTTTAGCGAGCTGCGCGAATTGCGCGGTTTGAACATGAGCGACAGGAACGTCCAGGCGCTTGGGGGAATCGTGAAAGAGGCCCTGGCGACGCCCCCCGAGAAATGGCCCGCCGAGAAACCGTTTGACGCCGAGGCGCCGCGCGAAGCCGTTCTGGTTGCCCTGGCCACGGCCGTTGTTCGCGGATACTGCTTGGACTACGACTTGGCGTACAGCCTGATCGCCACAAAAAAATCCCTGCGTGATTTGATTCGCCACCGGACCGTCGGCCAGCCGTCCGACGCATCCGCCGTCGAACTGCTCTGCGGATGGCGCGGCCGGACGGTCGGCGTGATGCTCGATGAAGTCCTGGCGGGACGCCGAACCATCCACGTGGAGCCGAGCAACGGGGATTGGGTCGTGCGCGTCGGCCCGCGGCAGCCGCCGGGACCGCGCGATCCTGCGCAATGAAGCAGTCTTAGATGCCTCCGCAGGTCAACGACTCTGCACTGTCGAAGATGGTTGCCCCGGATACTACGTCGCCGATCGATTCGAAGATTTCGACGCCGAGCAATTCATAGCGCCCGCCATCGTCCCAGGCGCTGAAGTCGGGCTTGACCGCGGTGGCAAACTCGAAGGCGATGAAATCCGCGACGGCCAAGTCGTTTGGGAAGCCCAGGCCGGCAGGAGTGTTGATCGGAAGCTCGACGACGAGGAAGACGCCGTCGCCGCCGTCGCCGCCGAGCAGCGCCTCGGCCGCCGATTCTTGTACGGTCGATTTCTCCGGTCCGTCCACGCGTATCCAAAGTCGGTCGCCGTAGGGCAATACATCCAGGCCGTTGCGAAGTCGCAGTGCATCGAGCGTGAAGATCAGGCACTCCTGCGGAATGAATTCTCCGGTACGATAGAAAAACAACCGCATGGTCAGTTCCTCGCCCGCCTCATAGATTTCGGGAATTGCGAGGCGGAATGCGACAGCGCCCGCGTCACCGGTCTGATTGTTTGGTGCGCCAAGAGCCGGCTCGCGAATGGCCACGATGTTTACGTCCAGCGAGCCCGGGATGTGGTCTGCATAGGTGAAGAAATCATCAATGAATATGTCAAAAAAGAGGCCGCCCGGCGTTCCCTGTGGACCGCTAGGTCCCTGTGATCCAACTGATCCCTGAGGACCACTAGGTCCTGACGGTCCTTGCGGCCCTGCCGGTCCGGGTGGCCCAATGGAACCTGTATCACCCTGCGGACCCTCGGGTCCGGTCTCTCCCGCCGGACCCGGTGGGCCGGCCTCACCGGGCTCGCCCTGTGCACCCTGGGGTCCGACTGGACCCGGCAGGGGTTCGCCGACGTCAGGGTCAGTCGGCGGATTGGCGTCGGCCCCGTTTTGCCGGCTTTGAATGAATGCAATGATGAAAGCGCCAAACAACAAATCGCGTTGGTAGTCCTCCATCCAAAGTGCATCGTTGCCGCACCCCGCGCCCTGAACGAGGGTTCCGCAGACGATCAGTGATACGACCACCCGGTTTCGCAGACGGCTTTTCGATTTCATGTTTCTCCCAACTCCATTTTGCGGTCAGCCGGAACCCTGAGCAGGAAAACCTTGCTTCAAACGCCTAAGCGACTTGACCGCGAGTACCTTTTGGGCGACGATCTCCTGACTGGAATCGGCGTCGGGAATCATTTTCCAGGCGCAGGACCAGAAGGGGACGAGCCATGGAACGATTATGGGTCGGGTTTATGCCAATCATCCTTGTCGCCGTCGTACTACCGGCAATGGCCGGCTCGCCATTGATCGGTGTCGAGGAAGACACGGGCGACTTCTACGCGATTTCCACGGCCGATGCCTCAATTCAGTTCATCGGCCATAGCGGCGTCGTGGGGTTAGGGGCATTGGAGTACAACCCCCACGACGGACGCCTCTACGGATTCACCACCGGCGTAACGCCCGAAGAACCGGAGCTTTATCGTTTCGACATCCCCATGACCCTCGACGCGGTGACCCCACATTCGATCGGCAGGCTCGGTCTACCCGTCTTCGAGGGCGGGTTGGCCTTCGCTTCCGACGGGACGGCATACGCAATGAACGGCGGCGTCCTATTGCCGATTCTACTCAGGGTCAATCTGAGCTCCGGCGAGGCAACGCCTGTAGGAGAGATATCGCCCCGGCGCGACATTGCGGGTCTCGGCTGGCGCAGTGACGGGGTAATGATCGGACTGGACAGCACGGAAAACGACCTGCTCGCCATCGACCCTACAAAGGCCACGGTTTCGATCATCAATCCGAACTTGCCGATCATCGGCGGGGTGGGCGGCATGGCCCTCCTGGGGGGCAGTGGCTACTTCGTCACCGGCGGTCCGGAGGCCGACATTCCCGGTTCCAACGAGTTGTACTCATTTGATGCGTTCACCGGGGAACACGTCTTGATCGGCAGCTTCGAGGACGTGATCGTCGGCAGCGGGTTTTCGGGTCTGAGTGTGGTCCCCGAACCGGCCACCCTGACACTTTTGGCTCTCGCAGGCGTCGCGCTGCTTCACCGCAAGGGTCGCTAATTGAAAACGCAAGATGATTCGCTGGAACGAGCCGCATGCTTCGGCTTGCGCGAAGGCGCCGCCCTCGGGCTATAAGCCCGCGGCTCGCAAGTGAGTCTCTACATCGCTATGGCCGCGGGGCTTTGGGAGGCTCCGGCGGCGTTGGGGGAAGCGGGGGGGCCGGGGCCTTCGCGGTTTGGGGCTCGTCCGCTGAATGCTCTTTGAACGTGACCACCGACTCCGTTCGCACGGTCAGCGGACCGTCGTAAGTCGTTAACGAGGATTCGGAGCTGTAGAAATCGATCTTCTGCAAGATGGGTCCGAGCTTCATTACCGTGCCGAGGGCGGCTTGGATGGTCTGCTTGAGCCGGCGAGTTTCGGGGCTTTCGGGGATTGTGGCGCTGGCCATGCCGCCAACCATGCCGACCATACCGATCGCGGCGGCGAGTTCCTGCCCGAAGTTGGAGGTATCTTGGAAGGAAGCGCCGGCGACGGGTCCGGTGGGGATCAGTCCCTCCTCGCGGAACCGCTTGTTCTCGCGGATGGAAGGCGCCTTTCCGGATGCCACGTCGAGGCACTTGTTGACGGCTGCGGCGGAAGAGCCGACAGTCAGCCAGTCACCGTTGACCCCGACGACGGGCCTCAGGAACATGGCGAACATGGGGTGGGTGATCTCGCGGAAGCCTTGGGCGCTTACTTTCGCGGGAGCAACCATGAGCATTTGGCCTTTGCCTTTCATTTTGCCGCTGAGCGCGTCAATGGCGCTGTTGACCTTTTGGGCGGCGAGTTCAGAGTTCTTCACCCGGACCATCCAGACCCAGTCGGCGCCGCCCATGGGTGTCACCACCGCGGCGGGCATGTCGATGCTGATCATCTCGCCGCTCAACCAGTCGAAGACGTCGCGTTGAGGGTCGAAATCGACTTCGGCGAGCTTGGCCTTGATCTGGGAGATGATCTCCGCTCCGCCGGGGACTTCCTTGGTGACGAAATCAATCGCCAGGTTGTAGAGCCCGCCCAGGTCGACGAATCCATTCAGGTCGAAGCCTGTGGCGTCCGCGGGAATAAACTGATCGAAACGATCAAAAGGTTTGCGGAGCATACAGGCGCCGGCCAGCGGGCAGGTCTCCTTGCCGGGCTGAATTCGCATCGCCACATGGGTCAGCTCGCGACGGCCCTGGGTCTCCACCGTGGTCACGGAAAAGTCCATGAAGTTGCAGATCGAGAAGATCTTTCCAACCAGGGCGAGGGCCGTTTCTTCGTTGGCGTCGTCGTCGGCAGCGTCAAACGGCTTGCCTGTGGTTTCGGCGGTCGCAACCTCCCTGGCGGCGCGTGCCTTTTTGGCCTCCGCCTTTTTGGCGGCGAGCTTGCGACCGAGGCGATCGAAAATGCCGTTCAAGTCATTGAAAAGGACCTTGGCATCGAAAAAGAGGACAACGTCCTGCGGCGGTTTCACCAGAGCGAGGGCCTCTTGAAATCGGGCATTGGCGGTGATGGGACGCTTGCCGCTGTCACCGGCCATCAGGCCCAACACATCCTGGAGGGATTGTCTGGTAGGAGTGACGGCTTCGTCGCTCATGGGCATGTCGAAGACCAGACCAATGATATCTCCTTTGCGGAAGAGGTCGAAGACCAACTTCACTTCGCCGGATTTGCCGCCGACGATTTGCAGCGACCAGACGTCGGCGTCGCGCATCTTGGATTCGGTTAAGCGGATATGGTCCGGGCTTAACGCCGCGATCTCTTTCAGGATTGCGACGAGTCCGGCGGCATTGGGGCCTCCGCTGTTCTCCGTGCCGCGGGCCAGCAATAAATATCCGTAGCCGGAACTGCTCGGAGTAATGCCCTCGGCGAAGGCGAATTCTTTGCCAATCAGGTCGCCCCAGGTGACCCCGCGGATGAGGTTGGTGACTCTTTGTATCGTCGCGTCGGCCTTGGCACGGTCCTCGTCGGTCAATGCGGACATCACCAGCGTGGTGATGTCACGATCGATGCCGCTGTTCTTGAGGGCGTCGAAGACCTCACTCCATTGCTGCTCTATCCAGGCCCGGTCGGGGTTGTGGGCCGCGTGAACGAAAAACCACGCGTGCTCGGGAACATATTGGCCGACCGTGAACCGCGCGGGGAGCTGTCCGGCGAACGCTATGGACGGCGCTAGCAAAGCCGCAAGCATGACGCTGCAATACCGAGATGTTGGAATGCACATGATCGAATTCTCCACAAATCCATGACGATGAACGGCGCCGACGCCATTCCACTTCATCCTTCACCCTGGCTCCGGCGGAAAGTCGAACGCACAAACTGCAAGAGGAGCACCCGACCTCTTTTTTAAGCATAGTTACACCGTCGGCACAGTGCCAGCCTAAGGCTGTCGATAGTTGTTGGAACTTGTCAACGTCCGCTAGCAGAACGCAAAGGCGCGGCATTTGGCCATGCCGCCCGCGCGCCTTATGATGCGAGGCGTGTGATGGTGATCCCGTCGATCGCCGCGGATTTTCGTTTGGCGGGCCTGAAAGACCGTGTATCGCGTGGCAGGGGGGTGGTACACGTCTGCGGCCTGTGGGGATCCTCTGCGCCGATGGTGGCGGCGATGGTCGCTTCGGCGTCGCCGCGCGTCCACCTCTACATCACGGCCCACCTCGAAGAAGCGGACGACGCCCGCGACGATCTGGAACTGTTTCTGGGACATCCGTGCGAACTCTTTCCGGCCTGGGAGGCGCTTCCCGGAGAGGGGGCCTCGAGCGGGGAGATCGAGGCCGAGCGACTGCGACTCTGCGCGCTTCTTGGGGCCCGACGGTCGATCGTTGTCGTCGCGCCGATTCAGGCGCTGATGCAGCCGGTACCCTCCCCGCAAACGTTGGCGCGACACACGTTGAATGTTTTTGCCGGCACATCATCGGCTAGCGTGGCGGCGCGAACGCCGGAGTCGCTCGTGGAATGGGCGATCGACCACGGGTTCGCGCGTCTGGAAATGGTGGAGTCGCCCGGAGATCTGGCCCGCCGCGGCGATATCGTCGATCTGTTCGCGTTCGGCGAGACGAATCCGTATCGCATCCAGTTTGACGGCGAGCAGGTGGAATCCATCCGCCGTTTCGACGTGAGCACCCAACGATCGGTGGAGACACTGGAGGAGTTATCCGTCAGCGCCCTGCCGCCGCGAACTTCCGGCGCGGTCGAGGCCCAAGCGGACCTGTTCGCATTCCTGCCCGCCGACGCCGTCGTGGTGTTGGACGGTCCGACGGAGATTCAGGAGATGGGGCAGATCATTCGCTCCCGTTTGGGAGACTCGGATCGGCTCTATGAGGTGAGCGAATTGCTCGCCGGATGCGCGCGCTACTCTCAGCTTCATCTTTCGCGGTTCGGATCATCCGCCATTAGCGGTGAGGATGCGTTCGATTTTCAAGTTAACTCGCTGGTACGGTTTGAGGGCGGGGCCTCGGACGCCGTCGCGGAGTTGTGCCGCATCGCGCGTGATCACGAGGTTCACGTCATTTGCGACAACGAGGGCGAACGGCAGCGACTCGCGGATTTGCTCGCCGAACAAGGGCCGAAAGTCGCGTCGCGCGTGCAGCTTTCGATCGGGGTCATGCACCGCGGTTTCGTGTGGACCGCGACGAACACGGTGGTCATCGGGCATCATGAAATCTTCCAGCGGCATCGGCAGCGGCGGCGGATTCGGCGGCATGAGGCCGGGCGACCGTTGGAGACCTGGACCGATCTTCGACCGGGTGAGTTGGTCGTCCATGTCCTGCATGGCATCGGCGTGTATCGCGGGCTGCAAAAAATGCGGAAGGGAGATTCCGCCCAGCAAGAGGAGTTCCTCAGCCTGGAGTTCGCGGACAGCGCCGTCGTACATGTGCCGACGTCGCAGATCGACCTGGTGCAGAAGTACATCGGGGCCGCCGGGCGCAAGCCGCAGCTTTCGACGCTGGGCGGCAAACGCTGGAGCAAGACCAAGGAGAAAGTCGCGGAATCGGTTTCGGAGTTGGCGGAGACGCTGTTGCGCCTTCAAGCGGTGCGCTCGCAATCAGTGGGGACGGCGTATCCCGGTGACACGCAGTGGCAGCGAGAGTTTGAGACCGCATTCCTCTATGAGGAAACCGAGGACCAGCTCTTGGTGGCGACGGAAATCCGCGAAGACCTTGGTCGCATCCGGCCGATGGACCGCTTGATCTGCGGCGACGTGGGTTACGGAAAGACGGAACTGGCGATGCGTGCGGCGTTTAAGGTTGTGGAGTACGGCCGGCAGGTGGCGGTGCTCGTTCCCACGACGGTCCTCGCCGAACAACACTACGAGACCTTCCGCGAGCGCATGGCCGACTACCCGTTCGCGGTGGGTTGCTTATCCCGGTTTCGCACCGGCTCGGAGCAAAAGTCGATCATCGAAAAGGCCAAGAAGGGACAGGTGGACATCGTCATCGGCACGCATCGGTTGCTCAGCAAAGATGTATCCTTCGCCAACCTGGGGTTGGTGGTCATCGACGAAGAGCAGCGCTTCGGCGTCGAACACAAAGAGCGGTTGCGGGCGATGCGCGAGACGGTGGACGTGCTCACCCTGACGGCGACCCCGATCCCGCGTACGCTGCACATGTCCATGATGGGCATCCGCGACATCAGTTCGTTGCAGACTCCGCCGGTGGATCGTCGAGCCATCGCCACGCACGTGAGGCCGTTCGACCGAGCGTTGATCCGCGACGCCATTCTCCGGGAAATGAACCGCGACGGGCAAGTGTACTTCGTACACAATTACGTGCAGTCGATTCGGGCGATGGCGGAGACCATCGCCCAGATCGTGCCCGAAGCGCGCATCGTCTACGGCCACGGGCAGATGAAGGATGACGACCTGGAGGCGGTGATGCATCGCTTCGTGCGTCGAGAGGCGGATGTGCTCGTCTCGACCACGATCATCGAAAGCGGCATCGACATTCCGGCGGTCAACACGATCTTCATCAATCGAGCGGAGCGGTTTGGGTTGGCCGACTTACACCAGTTACGCGGTCGGGTAGGCCGGTCGAGCCACCGGGCCTATTGCTACTTGCTGCTGTCGCCCGATCGTCCGCCGACGAGCAAAGCAGCCAAGCGGCTCAAGACCATCGAGGAGTTCAGCGAACTTGGCGCCGGTTTCCGCATCGCCATGCGCGATCTGGAAATTCGCGGCGCGGGCAACCTGCTAGGCCGTGAGCAGAGCGGGCATATTGCGGCCGTCGGCTATGAGATGTACTGCCGGCTGTTGGAGCAGACCGTTCGACGCTTGAAGAATGAGCCGGACCCGACGCCGCCGTCTGTGCACGTCGATCTTGACTTAGCGGCCCATGTCCCGGCAAACTACATCGCGTCGGACCGCTCGCGGATCGAGGTCTATCGGCGTATCGTGTCGTGCCGCACGGCCGTTGATCTGACCCAGTTGGAGACGGACCTCGTCGATGCGTTTGGTCCGTTGCCGCGGGAGGTCCAACGGTTGCTGGAAGTTGCGGAGATTCGCGTGCTCGCTCGGCGGTTCGGAATCAACTCCATCAGTCTTCGCCCGCCGGACGTGATTTTCGTTGTCGATCAGGTTTCGACGGCCAAGGCGGCGTTCGACGGTGCCCCCGGGAGCGTGCGCATGCCGGATGCCAAGACCGTTCACCTGCGATTGCCACCTGCTTATTTAGAACCGTCGAGTTTGGTTTCGGTGCTGCGGCACATGCTTGTTAAGGCGGCGTCACGAGCTGACGCGAGCGTTGCCGGCGTGGGAGCAACATCATGACGCCGTATTATGGGCACGGATTCATTGCCATCGACAAGCCCGATCCGAACCCGGAGCGCGAGCGACGGGTCTGGAGGCCCCGCGCTTGCGCTTGGGGTTCGGAAAGGATCATCGCTGGCCATGTTCGAAGTGCGGTGTTCGCCACGGTTGTGTTGGTCGGGGGTTGTTTCGGGCCGATCGCGGCGGACAAATCGAAGTCGAAAACCGGCACGGCGCATTCACGTACCAAGGCGGCCTTAAAGGCCGCGCCGATTAACGACGATCCGTCCGACAACTCGCCGGTGCAACGCATGACCGTACAGGCCGAGACCGTCGAAGCGGCGGACCTATGGTTGGGGCACCGAGAAGTGCTCGCCAAAAAGGCGGACTCACTTTCGTCCGACGAGTATCGCTCCTACGTCGCCGAACGGGCCGCCCAGCTCATTACCGACAAGATCGCGGAAATGCTCCTATACCAACGAGCGTCGCTTCGACAGGCAGAAGAGGTCGGGAAAAAGATCGACGTCTATGTTGACGGGGAAATCCGAAAACTCGTCACCGAGGACCACGGCGGATTGCAACGGCGGTATGAGAAATACCTCGAATCGCAGGGAAGCACGCTGGAGCAGGCACGGACGCAATTACGGAGACAGTTCGTGATCTCAGGCTACCTGGAGATGGAGGTTCGGCCAAAGGTTGCGGAGCCGACACGATCCGAACTCCTGGCGGCCTTCGAAAGCAATCGCGAGGCGTGGCGGCAACCGGCCCGACGGAGCATGTCGCTGATCGACATCCGCGTCGCCGATCTGTTGCCGGGCGACCTGGATTCCCCCACTCGGGAACAATTGCAGGCCGCTCGCGAGGAAGCCCGCTCCAAGATCAAGGCCGCCCAACTTGAAGTGCAAAACGGGGCGACTTTCTCTGAAGTCGCCCGTCGTTATTCGCATGGGGCTCGAGCGGCTGAAGGCGGGGCGTGGGGCTGGGTGGCGCCCGACAGTATTCGCGAGCGTTTTCAGCCGGCCGTCTTGGCCCTGGAGAAGCTACATGCAGGCGAGGTCAGTGATACTCTCGAAACCCCGAACGGCTTCTTCCTGGTTCGTTGCGACGAGCTGGAACCGGCCTTGGAGCCGGATTTTCAGACTGTTCAGCCGCAGCTCAAGGAGTTTTACATCCGCAAGGTCTACAACCAGATGATTGCAGAGCTTATATCCGAGCTACGCGGGAAGGCCAGGATCGAACCCACCAGGCTCGAACGCTTCCACGCGGCCGTCGTCGCCGCGGCGTTCAACCCGTCGGGCGCGGCGGCACAGTGACGAATTCAGCTTTAGGGCTCGATCACGGCAACAGTTCTTGGAAGCGATGGTGCGACATCGCAACGTGCCGCGCATTGGCACGCGAGGCGGATGGCGGCCTTCATGCTGCCGGGGTCGGCGGCGTTGGTCCCGGCGATGTCGAAGGCCGTGCCGTGGTCCACGCTGGTGCGGATGATGGGCAGGCCGAGGGTGACATTGACCGCCGTACCGAACGTTAGCAGCTTCACCGGGATCAACCCTTGGTCATGATACATCGCCACGATGCCGTCGTAGCGCGCGCGGCGTCGCTCCAGGAAGAGCGTGTCGGCGGGGAACGGACCCTCCGCGTCGATGCCGACGTTGCGGGCCATTTGGATCGCCGGTTCGATGACGCGCTGTTCTTCATCGCCGAACCGGCCGTCCTCGCCCGCGTGCGGATTTAATCCGGAAACCGCGATCCGCGGCTGTTCGATGGCGAACCAGCGTTGCAACGCTTCGTGCAGCAAATCGATGGGTTGAAACACCAGGCCGATGGTGAAGTGGTTGCGCAATTCGAACAGGCCGACGTGGCCGCTGACCAACGCCAAGCGAAGGTCTCCGCCGACAAAGGCCATGGAGAACCGTTTGGTGTTAAAGGCGTCGGCGATTTTTTCGGTGTGCCCGGGGAATCGGCACCCGGCGAGCTTCCAACTGACTTTGTGGATAGGGCCGGTGACGATGGCGTCGATAACGCCGTTCTTGGCCGCTTGGATGGCTTCGTCAACAAAACGCAGCGACGCCCGGCCTCCTTCCGCCATCGGGCGTGCGTTGACCCACAAGCCCGCCGGGTACTCGTCGAAGTCGACCACCACGACTCCGCTATCGACCCGTAGCGTCTCGCCATGAGCGATGCGAAACCAAAACGGGCGAATGGCCGCGGCGTCGGCGGCAGATTCGAGGACATCGGCGGCGCCGTAGATGATAAACCGAGCGAGCGAACGGATCTCGGGATCGGCCAGGGCTTTGATGATCACCTCGGCCCCGATGCCGCTGGGGTCGCCCATGGTGATCCCGATCAAAGGCTTGGATCGCACGGCGAGGGGCGAAAGGGGGGGCACGATGGCGGCGGTGGTCATACAAGTCCCGCTTTCTGCATTGCTCCCCACGGCAGCCCGCCGGCCTCGGTCATTTGCATAAGCTGGTGTACGATCGTTCGAGCGATGATGTCGGACTCGAGGTTGACCAGGTCTCCGACAGCGAGCGCGGAGAGCGTCGTCCGCTCCAGCGTCGTGGGGATGAGTGCCACGGTGAAGGCACGATTACGCACCTCGGCGATGGTCATGGACACGCCGTCGATGGCGACCGATCCCTTGGGGACCATGTAGGGCGTCAGGTGCTCCTGCGGGCGAAGCCCGATCACGTATTCGCGATCCGAGTGCCGTACTTCCGTGACCTCGGCTGTGCCGTCAATGTGACCCTGGACGAAATGACCGTCGAAGCGGTCGCCAACCCTCAATGATCGTTCCAGGTTGACCCGATCGCCGATGTGCTTACGCCCCAAGGTGGTTCGCTGCAAGGTCTCATTGATGACATCGAACACAAGGGAGTCTCCCATGGCAAAGGCCACGGTGAGGCAGACGCCCTGGACGCACACACTGTCGCCGTTCTTGCATTCCCCGGCAAAGGAGCCTGCATCGACGTGCAATCGCCTCCCACCCGCCACCACGCGGGTGTCACGAACCGTTCCTGATAATTCCACGATGCCGGTAAACATGGTCGAATGATCTCGGTCATCCAAATCCTGTGATTTCCTCTAACTGATGCTAGGCTTCGCGCGGATACTGTCAAGGAAAACGGTTCCCCACGACGGTAGGCGAAGCATTCTTGGATTTGACCCCTTGATCAACCGATGATACCCTCCGTAGTCGAGCGCCGATCCGGGAACGTCCGGATTCGCCAAGGATTACCGGCCGCTCGCGAAAGGTGCGATTCCGCATGGGGGTGCGGTTCGCGGCTTTCGCCATCGGCCTGTAGGAAACAGCCGTGGATCAAGCCGAGGTGACCGCCCGCACCGAACAACTACTGGGCTACAGCTTTCAAGACCGTGACCTTCTCCTAACCTCACTGACCCATTCGTCCGTCGCGAACTCCCGCGTCGAAAGCAATGAACGGCTCGAGTTTCTCGGCGATTCCGTGTTGGGTATGGTCGTCTGTGAGGAACTCTACCGCCGTTTCAGCGACTGGCTGGAAGGCGACCTGACGAAGGTCAAGTCGGTGGTCGTGTCGAGGCGGGTCTGCGCGGAGATCGCCGACGAGATCGGACTCACGGAACTGCTCATTCTTGGGAACGGGGTCGGAGTCAAGGCGTCTCTACCGATCTCATTGCGGGCCGCCGTCTTCGAGGCCGTGATTGGGGCGATGTTTCTGGACGGCGGACTGGGCCCCGCCAAGCGCTTCATCCTCACGACCGTTTTGTCCCACCTGAATCGGTCGGCGGCCTCGCAGACTCACGACAACTTCAAGTCCGTCTTGCAACAATTCGCTCAACGACAACTCTCGGCGACGCCTCATTACGAGATCCTCGACGAGCAGGGTCCGGACCACAGCAAGTGCTTTGAAATCTGTGTAGTCATCGGCGGCGAGCGCTACCCCAGCGCTTGGGGTCCCAGCAAAAAGGAAGCCGAACAGGAAGCCGCTAAACGCGCCCTCGAAACGATTCGCGAGCGAACGTCTTCTCGAAGCTAGGTTCTGTCTTAAAACCCCCTCTCCCTCCCAGAGGGAGAGGGTTAGGGTGAGGGTCGAATTCGCATGAATCACCCCTCCTCCGGCCTCTCCCCTCAAGGGGAGAGGAGTTTTCAGACACAGCCTGGAACATTTTCTGTTTTTGAGTGTCATCGTGTATCATGCGGCGATGCAATCAGTCACCAGGCTCGCGCCCGGTGAGTTGATTTGCCGCCCTGCTTTTTGGGAGAGCAACTGTTTGGAAAGAGATCGTGATCGTATCGGCGCGGCGGTCGGTAGGATTCCGAGCGGTTGCTCGATCCTCACCGCAGAGCACGCGGGCCGATCATCAGGCGTGTTGGTTTCTTGGGTCCAACAAGCCGCGTTTGTGCCGCCGTCCGTCAGCGTGTGCGTGAAACGGGGCCGGCAGATCGTCGAACTTATGGAAGGCTCGGGCCGATTCATGCTGAACGTGATCGGCGAGGACCCGACGGCCATGTTCCGGCATTTCGGACATGGATTTACGTTAAACGAGGACGCCTTTGCGGGACTTGAAATCACGCCGACCGAATTCGGGCCGATGATTGACGGCTGCATTGCCCACCTCGGTTGCTTGATTACCCGGAAAGTCGCCGCCGGGGACCATGACCTTTATGTGGCCCAGGTTGGGGCATCGGCTGTCGTTGACGGCGCGAAACCCTATACCCATCTACGGTCTACAGGGCTGTCGTACTGACCCGCGAGGAACCGTGGGTTCACCGAGGGCGCGGCAGTCGGCCTCGAACTCGTTGCGGACGGCGGAAAGCTCCGAAGCTCTTCGTTGGGCATCCCAGTCCAATACGGGTGCGATGCGGTCCGCGATCCGCGGGAGGACCGTTTGTGCGCCGTCGTCAGCGAGGAAGTAGAGCGACGTGCGGCGTTTTACGAGGTCAAGCAGATGGCACACCTGTTCGGACTTGCACAAATAGACCAGCTCCGCGAGGCAGTAGGGTAAGTCAGAGAATAGCGGTTCGCCCAGTGATTGGCTTCGGGACGCCTCCTTGAGAATCGCCGCCGCGTCGCGGCCGTAGAGTCGAACCAAGTGCGACACGATTCGCCCGTCGACGGCGAAACCGTTCGATGCGTTCGTGAGTTCGGCGATCCACCGGGCGGTATCAGTGCGGGAAAGCCCCGGCCAGAGTGGGGCGTTGCGAAGGCTATGGCGCAAGTCGGCATCGGCGGTGGGGTCAGGCCGGGGCCCCGTGAGGCCCCGGCCGAGGCGCTCTTCCCCTACCAGGAGTTGGTCCACCTCATCAATGGTTTGCTCGGCCATGCGCCGAAAAGTGGTGAGCTTGCCGCCGTTGACGGTGATCAGCCGACGTTCACAATCGACGACGACCTCGGACTTGCGCGAAAGACTGTTCTCCGAGCCGCCGCCCTGATCGATGATCGGTCGAACCCCGGCGTAGGCGCAGCGGATGTCGCCGCGTGTCAGGCCGGAGGTTGGAAAGTAACGGGTGAAGCTGGCGAACAAATCGTCGATCTCATCGGCGTCGGGGCGAACGTTGCGAAGATCGCCGGTATAGTTCGATTCTGTGGTGCCGACGATCAGCCGCGTTTCCCAGGGAATGACCCAAAGCGGGCGCAGGTTACGAACGCTGCGGATGACGATCGCGTCGTTTCCGAATCCCTTGGGACGCTTCAGGAGGATGTGGCTACCCTTGATCCACAGGAGGGGCATGGGGTCACCACCCAGGAGTTGCGTCGTCACCGGTGCCCACGGGCCTGTGGCGTTCACGATGCTCCTCGCGCGGACCGAATAATGCGCTTCCTCATGTTCGGTAATCAAGTCCGCGGTCCAGGCGCCATGCTCGAACTGCGCGTCTACGACGGATGTATAGTTGCGGATCATCGCACCTTCGGTTTGCGCGGTTCGCAAGGTGGCCAGGACCAGCCGTGCGTCGTTGGTCTGCGCGTCCCAAAACGAAACGGCGAAAGGATGTTCGCGGAGCGTCGGATAGTCCTCCCGAAGCCTGCCGCCAAACAACGAACCCGATCGCCGTCCGCCGTGGTACCACTCGAGGGCCCCGTAAAACTGCAAGCCGCTCAGCGTCAGCAGCCACTTGGGGAACCGGTGCCCGTCAAAGGGGATCACGAATCGCAACGGGGTCACGAGGTTGGGGGCGAGTTGGTTGAGCAGTCGATCGCGCTCCGCGATCCCTTCCCAGACCAGTCGGAAGTGGCCGTGTTCGAGGTAGCGAAGACCGCCGTGGATGACCTTGGAGGTCAGGTGGCTCGTGCCCGATGCAAAATCGTGGGAATCGACCAGCAGGGTCCGCAGGCCGCGCATCGCAGCGTCGCGGGCGATCCCCGCCCCGGTGATGCCGCCGCCAAGGATCAGGCAGTCAACCTCGGCTGGTGGTGTTGAAGTTAGCATGTTAACAGTAGTCAAGTTGTGACAAGCATACAGCGACCAGGCGACACTTCCAGGGAAACCTCGGCGACGAAGGACGAAGAAAACCGCGAGTGCGACCAGTGTCGCTCACTTTTGTTCAGCGACAACGTCAAATGGGTTCGTTTTGCAAGTACAGTTTTTTGGGGTAGTGTCAGCATGTGGCACCGATCGAATGCTGAATGTCGAATGGAGGGAACAGGCACGAAGGCACGGAGGCACAGAGGCACGGGGGCTGAAGGCTGTAGGCCGTAGGTACGAAGGCATCGGTTGGCATTCGTCGGCTTTCCGGCGGAGCGCGTGTTTTCATAACTCGAGTTCCCACAAACCTTTATCAATTCCGCGGTGGGTTCGTTTGGTACGGGCGCTTTTATCCGAGAACCACGAGGCCACTGCGCCACAGACCCAGGAAGTACGTGGAATGGGCGCTTAAGGTCTTCCATACCCCAATAACTTCGCAGGCGCTCGGCGAGGAAGGGGTTTCGAACCGATCAGACCTCCAACAACGATCACGTGGCTAAGAGATAGATCGGGAAGCAGACGTTACACGATTACGCTTCCTCCGCCCCTTCGGGGCGGGGGTTTGAGGGGACGACGATACCAGGGGTTCCGTCCGCCTTCGGCGGACTCCACCCCTGGCTACATTCCGTCGCCCCGATGGGGCGAAAACCGGTAGCCACATACCTGTTCGCTCTGAAGTTGCATACGTCGTCAGTCGTCCCCAACGGTGCCACTCCGTCGCCCTTTCGGGGCGTGCGTCGCGTTCGTGCGTCTGCGCGGGCTCCCAGCGCGCCGGGATTTTATTCCGCTCGCGGCTCGGTCCGAAATCGATGTTACACATTGCTAGGACACGCCTAGCTGGAACCTTTGGAACTTCAGCCGCCGCCGCGGCGGGTCACGATAAAGACGACCGCCAAAGCCGCCAAAAAACCTATGCCGATCAGTTCCCAATTCATCGCCGATCACTCCACTCCGGCGGATGCGTGCCGGATGCTTGGGAGCGATCGTACCGCTTCAGGTGGAGAAAGAATAGCACTGCTCAGGAGCAGGGGCGCAAAGGGTGCATCCCATTTGGTGGGGCGAAAATGCCCCGGGATGTCATTCTGAGCGAAGCGAAGAATCTTCTTACGCCTCTAGATGCTTCGCTTCGCTCAGCATGACACGAAACGATTACCGCCGCCGCCCTTAATGGGATGTACCCGAGCACAAATGACGCGGTTCCGCCGCCCCGTCGGGGCGGGTTGGTTTTTTCCTCGAATACCACGGGTTCCGTCCGGCAGCGCCGGACTCCACCCGTGGCGACAGTCCGGCGCCCCTTCGGGGCGAGCCGAATCCCCGCCTGAAGGGTCAGGGATCCTGTTGCGGAGCCGATAACGCGACGGCGGCAGGGCGTGAAGGCGACCGCGATTTCTTTTCTCCCGATCGGCGGCGCATCGTACGATATCAGATAAGAGTGCATCCAAAAGCCTCCTCACCTCGCCACAGGCGAGTCGCCGTGGCGACCTACCCTCTCCCCCTGAGTGGGAGAGGGATGTTAGGACGCACTCTAAGGGAATACCGCTGCGTCAGGCGCTGAGTCCAATAACGGGGTACGGTTCATGAATGCACTTAAAGTGGGCAACGTGGTGCGGATCGAAAACGGGCGCGTCCAAGTCCTCATCACCGCCAAAGACCTCAACCTGCTCCACGAGGAGCGGACCTACCGCATCGGGCAACTGGGGTCGTACGTCACCATCCCCATGGACAACAAGACGCTGATCGGCTTCGTCATGGGGACGGGGCGGCAGGAGGTCGCGGTGGTCGACGTCGAGCCGCAGCTTTTCATGGACGTTCAACTGGTGGGTGAGATCCAGGCGGGTCGGTTCTGCCGTGGGGTGAACGAATATCCCATAGTCGGCGACGACGTGTGGGTTGCGATACAAAAGGACTTCGAGTCCATCTTCGGCAGCTTCGATCAACTCCTGGCGGGGTCGAAACATCCGCAGAGCTTCACGTTGGGCCGGTTCGCCCTGAACACGGAGTTCGAGGTGAAAGTGCTGGGAAGCGAGCTCTTTTCCAAGCACGTCGCGGTCCTGGGCAGCAGCGGAAGCGGCAAGAGTTGCACAACGGCCAGGATTCTTCAAGAGGTGCTGGACCTCAATCAGTCCCAGGTCGTCCTATTCGACATGCACGGCGAATACCGTTCGGCATTCTGCGACGATCAAGGACAGATGAACGCCAACGTGACCTATCTGGGCACGGAGGAACTGGTGTTGCCGTATTGGTTGCTCAAATATGAGGAGTTGGAGGCCCTATTTTTGGACCGCTCCAACCCGCTGCACGTGAGCACGCAGATTTCATTCCTGCGGACGGCATTGTTGGAGTTCAAGCAGGACGCCGCTCAGGAATTGGGGTTAACCAAGTCGCTGACCCTGGATACGCCCATCTATTTCTCTCTGGAGAAGCTCAAGACGTACGCGGAAAACCTCAACGACGCCCGCTACGTGCTCAACGACGATCACTTGGCCTTCAGCCAGCTCGCCCTTCGCTCGCTGGATTGCGAGGAACAGCAAAAGCTGATGCGCGAAAGGCGTTGTCAGTTCAATCGCGGCAATCCGGAGGGGGAGACGCCGCACCCGCTGTACTTTGGGAAGCTCATCGGGCTGATCGATCAACTGGACGTCAAATACAACGACCGACGGTATCAATTCCTGCTCAATCCCGTGGAACACGGTTTGAAGTCGCCCTTTTTCCGCGACCACCTAAAGGAGGTCGGTCAACATGATCGGACATCGAGCCTGATGGCCCATTTGATCCGGTTGTTGACCGGGCGGGTCGAGCCGCGAAGCAACCTGACGATCATCGATCTTTCGGGAATACCGTTCGAGATCGTAGACGTCACCGTGGCGATGCTGACCCGGCTGATGTTTGACCTGAATTTCTGGACGCCCGCCGACCAACGACATCCGAGTTTGTTGGTTTTCGAAGAAGCGCACAACTATATTCCGCGCGTCGAGCAAGGTAAGCATTTTGCCAAGACCGCGGTCGAGCGCGTGGCCAAGGAAGGACGAAAATACGGCGTATCGGCCATGGTTGTTTCCCAGCGTCCGTCGGAGATTTCGGAGACGGTGCTGGCGCAATGCAACAGCTTCGTGGTCATGCGTCTGAGCAACCCCGAAGACCAGAAGTACGTCTCCAAAGTAGTGGGCGATCATTTCGCGGGCGTGATCCAGGCCCTACCGACGATGCGACCGGGCGAGGCCTTCGTCATTGGTGACAGCGTCATCATGCCCATGCGCACGCTGGTGCAGATGCCGCACCCAACGCCGCTGAGCGCCAACCTGGACTTCTTCAAGTACTGGGCGATGGAGAGCATCAACGATAACCTTGACGAAGTCATCGAACACTGGCGCCGCCAGGACCGTCAGTTGATCAATGATTGGAAGAAGGCGTCGGGCAGTGAACCGACCAAGGCCGCAGCGCCGGCCGAGGCGGTTGCGGCGGGGAAGATCCCGCCGAGGCAAGGCCCCGGAGCCGCCCTTAAGCCGCCGCGTGGACCAGTCCCCGCGCTCCAAAGACCTCTCCCCCCGCATTCGCCCGTTCAGGCAAAACCGGGCCAATCGAAATGGCTGGCGAAAAACCCGTCGTAGCGCCCGCTCCAACGCCCACAGGTTGCGTCGGGGCCGGCAGCCAGCCCCGCCAATCGACAAACGCCCATTGACCATCTACAATCTTAAGTCATCCGGTGGAGTGGGCGAAGGCGATCGCCCGGAGGGTGGCACCGGCGGTTGATCCGCCGGTGTCTTCATTCGGGAGGAAAGTCCGAACTGGACAGGGCACGGTGGTTGGTAACGCCAACCCGGCGCGAGCCGAGGGAAAGTGCCACAGAAAAGAAACCGCCGGGGAAACGTCAAAACGTCAAAGAGTCAAATACGGGACCACATGGTAACGAACGGACCACGGGTTTGCGTTTTTTTGATGTTTTGATTTTTGACGTTTCTCCGGTAAGGGTGAAACGGTGCGGTAAGAGCGCACCGCGCGGTTGGTGACAATCGCGGCAGGGTAAACCCCACCGCCAGCAAGCCCAAATAAGCAGCGAGAGGCGGCCCGCCTCGTTGAATGCGGAATGCGGAAAGCCGAATGTTGAATGATTCGTCATTCGCCATTCTCAATCCGTCATTCGACATTCGTAAGCTGCGGGTAGGGTGCACGAGCCGATCGGCGACGACCGGCCTAGATACATGATCGCCCACGACAGAATTCGGCTTACCCGCCCACTCCGCCGGATTGCCGATTGACGGCTGGCGATCGTCGATTGGATTGCAATCGTCGTGACATCCTCGACAATGACACGGGCAGAATCGGATGGACGTTTGAGAGGATGCAAATGGATTTTCCCCAGGCACAATCGGCGAAGTCGTTCGGCTTCAAGAACATCACCTATACCAAGGTCGGACACCGGGCAACGGTGACGATCAACCGGCCTGAGGTGCTCAACTGTCTCGACTTTCCCACGCTCCGCGAGCTGCACAGGGCGTTCGAGGATGTTTCATGGGATGACCAAATCCGGGTGATGGTCCTTACGGGGGCTGGTGATCGCGCGTTCTGCACGGGGGCCGATCTGAAGGAACAAGCTGAGGAATGCCTGGACAAGCCGAATGCGTATTGGAAATGGATGGGGGCGTTCGTCGAGGTACACGAGAAGCTCCGCAACATCGGGAAGGTGACGGTCGCGCGGCTCAACGGAATGGTGGTCGGCGGAGGAAACGAAATGAACATGTCGTGCGATTTGGGCGTCGCGGCGGACGACATCATCATTCGCCAGGTCGGGACGGCCCGCGGGAGCGTACCCGCGGGCGGAGCGACGCAGTGGCTGCCGCTGATCGTTGGGGATCGCCGCGCCCGCGAGATGCTGTTCCTGTGCGAAGAAGTTTCGGCGGCCAAGGCCCTCGAATGGGGACTGGTCAATCAGGTTGTGCCTCGATCGCAGCTCGATGCGACCGTGGAGGCGATGTGCGAAAAGCTCATCAGTAAACTTCCCGAATGCACGCGCTACACCAAGCAGCAGCTTAACTTCTGGCGCGACCTTTCGTGGTCACTCACCGTCGGCCACGCTCGCGATTGGCTGGCCTTGCACAACCTGTCGCCGGAGGTCCACGAGGGAATCAAGGCGTTTGTCGAAAAGCGGCCCGTGGATTATCAGATCTTGTTCACACCGCGCCCACCCTCGTGAAATGCACCGAACGGGACAAGCAGCATGGCTTTATCCATTGATTCGGAGCAGGTGAAGCTCGTAACGGATAGCGAGAACGAGCTGGTGTTGGGTATAATCACCCGTGAGGACATCGTTAAGTTGAAGCTATCGGATCGGCTTGTGTTTCTGGGGCACGTCGAATGGATCTCGATGGAGCCGATGGCGGGAGTGACGCGAGGGTTTTCGTTGCTTGTCCGTAATGGCAAGATCGGGGCGATCTTTCCCCGATCGCGCCTGAATCCCGGACCGGATGCCCGGCTGGAGAACGAATACATTGAACAACTTTTGAGGCTTCTGCCGACCGATGAAAATGTGCGAACACTTGAGTAGCGAGAAACCCCATGACCTACAATGAAGCAGTACGCGTACTACGCGCTGGAGGTGAATGGGTCGAACTGGCCGAGGCTATCGGAGTCGTCATTTCCTCGCCGATGGCTTCACTCCTCGACCTTGTCCTCGGCTTGAAGCATGGCGGCATGGTTGCCGAGCAGGCCGCCCTTGCACTCTACAAGAAAACTGGACAACCGCTGCCCGACGACCATAGCGGGCTGATAACCGACATCACCTATTGGGCTTCCGCGTCGATCCTCGCAAAGAACACGCGAGAAGCGACCGTGGAATCTGTGGCGGCGCGCGGCGGAACTGAGGGTTCCGCTGTCGCAACAGTGGACGAGCCGGGACTAAAGGACGTCTTGCGCGATTTTATCACGCGAGAACTGTCCTGCGAGGAGAGGCTGATACTTGTCCTGCATTATTTTGAGGAAATGTCCCTCCCTGAAATCGCCGAGCTATTGGGGACAAGCGAAAGGCAGCTCCGGCAGACCCACGCCGGGATTCTCGAGCAATGCCGAGCGAGTCTAGCCCCTGATCTGGCCCCCTTATCCAACCTGTTGCGCGATATCGCCGCAGAAGTCGCGGCTTGAACCCACTTTCGCGACGAGTCGGATCAACCGAGAGTCATCAACGCTCGCCCGGTCATACCGTATGTCAGTAATGTCATTTGCCGCGAGTCCGTGGTCGCCGTCCATTGCGACCGTTGAGCGGTTCATGCAGCGGATTGTGCCCTCTTGCGAGTAGGCAGCTGGGACCGACAATACCAGGCATGACCAACATGGTTCTAACCAAGCTTGAAGGCTACGTCGGCATTGCCACGCTGAACCGTCCGGAGGTGCTCAACGCGCTTTCGGTTGAATTGATGGACCAACTCGTTGCGGCGTTGGAAAAGTTCGACAACGATCCGAACATCCACGTGATGGTTATCACGGGCAGCGAGAAAGTCTTCGCGGCGGGGGCGGATATCGGCGATATGGCCGAGGCGTCGGTCGTGGAGATGATGGAGCGGAACAACCTCGCCCGCTGGCTGCGGATCAAGGCCGTTCGCAAACCGATCATCGCCGCGGTGAGCGGCTACGCGCTGGGCGGCGGGTGCGAGCTGGCCATGCACTGCGACATCATCATCGCCTCCGAGTCGGCGAAGTTCGGCCAGCCGGAGATCAACATCGGGGTCATGCCCGGCGCAGGGGGAACGCAGCGGCTCACCCGTGCCATCGGGAAATTCAAGGCGATGGAAGTGATCCTGAACGGGCGATTCCTATCGGCTCAAGAGGCGTTCGAGGCCGGGTTGGTGACGCGGGTCGTGGCCAAGGAGCAGTTCCTCGCCGAAGCGATGCGCCTCGCCCATCAAATCGCCCAGCGCCCGCCGATCGCGCTCAAGCTCGCCAAAGAGTCCGTGCTCAAGGCTGACGAGATGTCGCTAGCCGAGGGATTGGAGTACGAACGCAAACTGTTCTACTCCCTTTTTGCCACGGAAGACCAGAAAGAGGGGATGCGGGCGTTCCTCGAAAAGCGAAAGGCCGCTTTTCAAGGAAAGTAGACTTTGGGGCGGGGAATCGCCAGGTCGGCGGCGACGAGGGCGGCGATCCCGGCATAGAATTGCGCGCATCGTTTCGTTCAGCGACCCGCCTCAAGGGACGTATCGGACCGCCCTTGCGTCCCCCGCGCTCCGCACCCTATTCATTCCTCCGCAACAAAGGAGCCGGTTCCTCAATTGTGGCCGCCTTGGACAGCGATAGAATCGTGAAGAGATGGAAGGAGCTATCAAGCGGTGAAATACGCCATCGTGTTGCCGGACGGGGCTGCGGACGAACCCGTCGAGGAATTGGAGGGGCGAACACCGCTACAGGCGGCCCGGAAGCCGAACATGGATTGGATCTCGGCCCACGGACGGCAGGGGCGCGTAGTGACGGTGCCGTGCGGATACGCGCCGGGCAGCGACGTGGCGACGCTTACACTGCTCGGTTACGACCCGCATGTGGACTACTCTGGGCGTGCGCCGTTGGAGGCCGCAGCGCGGGGGATCGCTGCGAAGCCCGATGAACTCATTTTCCGATGTAATTTCGTAACCATCGTCGATGAGGTGATGACGGACTTTACCGCGGGGCATATCTCGCAGGCGGAAGCGGACCGCCTCATCAGCGACCTAAACCGCGCGTTGGCTGGTCGCGGTTGTCGCTTTTTCTCGGGGGTTTCCTATCGCAACTTGATGGTGGCGGCGGACGCTTCGGAAATGGCGTTGCAGAGCACGCCGCCGCACGATATCCCGGACCGGCCGGTGGCTGAGCATTGGCCGCGGGGAACGGGGTCGGAGCGCATCCAGGCCATCATGGACGAGGCCCGGCGGCTGCTCGCGGAGCACGCCGTTAATCTCGTCCGCCGCGATCTCGGAGAGAACCCCGCGACGGACATTTGGCTGTGGGGTCAGGGTCGGGCGAAGCCATTGGAGTCGTTCGCTTCGCGCTTCGGGGTGCGCGGCGCCGCGATAGCGGCGGTGGACTTGATTCGAGGAATCGCCCGAACCATCGGCATTGACGTGCTGGAGGTTGCGGGGGCGACCGGATACCTGGACACGAACTATGCGGCCAAAGGCGCCGCGGCGACGGCGGCGCTCTCCTCTTATGACCTTGTCGTGGTACACATCGAGGCGCCGGACGAGGCGGGACATCTGGGGGACGTGAACGCGAAGGTGGAAGCGATTGAACGGATCGACGAGTGCATTGTGGGGCCGTTGTTAGAAACCCTTCGTCGGTCGGACAAATGGCGGATATTGATCTCACCCGATCATCCGACTCCCGTTGCCCGGCGAGTTCACACGGATGCGCCGCCGCCGTTTTGCATGGCGGGGCACCGGGTTCATGGCGTCGTTGCCGAGCCATTCTCGGAAGCGGCCGCCGCGGCTAGTGACTTGCAGATCGACCCCGGGCACGAACTGATGGAATACTTCCTGCACAGTTAAGGCACGCGTCGCGCGATTTTGAGACATCGCTGGGCCGAGCCGTATTCGCGCGGTCGAGGACGCTTGTCACTGCCGGAACGCCAAGGCGGGACGATTCATAGGAGACGGTATCGCAGCACTCGGCGCGCCGGGAAAACGGCGGGCGCGTTGCGAGGAGAGTTACGAATTACGAGTTACCAATTACGAGTTACAGAACGGGAGGGGAATGCGTACTTCGCGGGAGAATCAGTGACCGCGACACGCGGAGCACCGCTCAAGAGCGGTGGCACACAACCATCAATACAACCCGGGCGTCGGCCTATGGCGAAGGTGTCCAACACTTGACGGCGCAGCGCCAGCGGCCGTCATCCCGGCGCCAGATGGCGACAAATCGTGCGTTGCGGTCGCGGACCGTGCCCGCTTCATCGACGAGCGGCATGACGCCCGTGCCAAGCGTGTAGCCCAACGAGCCGTGCTCGTCGAGTCCGGCACAGCACGGGGTCCACGAAGTGCGATAATCGGACCGGGGACGGGGGGACTCGATGTGCTCACGAATGGCCTTCTTCCCGTACAGCGGGGGGAGATCGGGGACGTACATCACGGCGTCATCGGTCCAGAAGTCCATGACGGCCTCCACATCGTTCGCGGCGGCGTCCGCGGCCCATGCCTCGTCGAGCTCGACGAGCGCCCGCCCGGTCATCGCGTCCATGCGCTTCGCGGCGCAGCCCGCGAAGAACGCGAGAGCCAGGACAACGCCCCCCAAGACTATGGCGCGGTCTTTTCGCCGCTTGCCCATCATTCATGCTCCCAAAGAACGCCAGGCCAATGGTCGAAGGTGCGCGTCGCCGATCGACGCGCCTCGCAAGCCCGCCCACGCGGGCGTGATGTTATTCGATCCTGTGCACAAACGGTTGCAGGAAGGCAAAAATTGCACAGGGCCGGTCCGCACGGCCGGTCCCCAGGATGCTCACGATGCCCGAAGCAGTCGAACGAAAGCATCGCTCAAGTCGCCCATGGCGTCCGCCCGTGGCGGAGCGGTGGCACACGCCGTAGTTCGCCAGTGCCGCCCGGCCACCCGACTGCCCCATATCGCAGGAATCGGCCGCGGATTATGATGCGGGTCGGGCGAATATTGGCTTTTTGGAAAGGACGGTTATGACACTGGTGTTCATTCGGCACAACATCAAGGATTACCCACTGTGGAAGGCTGTGTTCGATGGCTTTATGGAAAAGCGGCACGCGGGCGGTGAGCGCAGCTTTCGGATCGCACACGCCGTAGGCGAAAAGAACGATCTTTGCCTGGTGTTCGAATGGGACACCGCGGCCAACGCCAAACGATTCCTGGATTCGGCGGACCTTGCGGCGGCCATGAAACGCGCCGGCGTCGTCGGTAAGCCGCAGATTTGCGTCGCCGAAGAACTCGCCGGCGGACGAACGGAGGCACGGTGGCACGAAGACACAAGGGGGATTGCCGATTGAATGACCACGCGCTGCGAGCGAATACGAGCCGCGAGCGCGAGCGAGCGGAGAATCCGAACCGCGCCCGTTAGGAAGCGATAGATTCGAGCCGCGTGGCGCAAGCCCGCGGACAGGTTTTCGTCACTCCGATGCCCGAAGCCGTGGGACGAAAGCACCGCTGACACAGCGGTGGCACACGTCACGGTCCGTCGGTGCCACCCCGCCCGTGCCCACGGAACTGGAACCCGAAGTGCGAGCGCTGCTGGTTCGCAAACGCAGCGTGTAATGGCGACAGACGGTCGAGCGCCGGTTGGGGACGGAGTTACGAATTACGAAAAGAGTTGAGCCTGGCGGAACCCGCCCCGCACTGACAAGGACGCGCGTTTGATTAACGGGGTCGGTATATTCAGCCTGAAAGGCTGTTACATAATAGCCGTGGGCAGAGCGCAGCGCCGCCCACGGGACCGACGCCACGTACGATTTATCCGACCCTGAAGGGGTCGCACAAGGCATCGCCCGTTATGCAACCCTTACAGGGTTGTCATACTCGATGGACGATCCCTTCCGGTGGCGTTGCCACCGGCTACTATCGAGCAGGCTTTCAGCCTGCAAGGCGACTCATACGGATTCCATTATTTATCGCCGCGTTGGAACACGCCTCGGTGGCGACATGGATGCGCGTTTAATAAACGGGGTCGGTATTACGAATTACGAAAGAGGCGGGAATGCGCGCTGGCGCGGCGGAACCCACGGCCCGCGGAGCAAGCACCGCTCAAGACGCCTACGGCGTCCGCCCGTGGCGGAGCGGTGGCATACGTCATGGTCTGTCAGTGCCATCCGGTGCGCAGGGCCACGAAACTACATACGCCCCGGAGGAGCATCCGGATTTAGCCCAGCCAATCGGTCTTTCCGATCCCGCTTGCACCAGTGATCCAACTGCCCCGGAGGGGCATCCGAATTTAGCCCAGCAATTCATTGCTGGGTAGAGATTGCAACCTACAACCTCCGAGTCCCGGAGGGACGACTGACGAGGGAAGCATGCGTCCTCAATCATCCGAGTACGTGCCGTTGGTCGAATTCGAGGTTGTGTCGACGCAGAAAGGCGATGAATTCCTCCTCAAACGAATGAGTTCGATGATGCTCCTCTTGCCTTTGGATGTATGCAATCGTCTCCGGGATGGCGGAGACGGAGATGCTGAACGCTCCATATCCCTCCTGCCAGGCGAACGGTTGGTGTTCGGGGTAGGTCTCGTGGACCCATTTCGAGGAAACGCCTTTGAGAAGTTGAATGGCCTTCGATAGGGCGAGATTCGCGGGGAGGCACAGAAGAAGGTGAACATGGTCTTCGACGCCCCCGACGGCCAACAATTGCATTTCGTTCTGTCGCGCGATCCCGCCGAGGTAGGGAAGCAGACGCTCGCGCAGGTTTGCATCCAGCGATTTACGTCGATCCTTGGTGCTGAAAACGATGTGAAAAAGCGAACTCGAGTACGAGTGACCCATGGTCGTGACCGCAATCCAGTCGCCCCTCCGGGGCTTGGGGGCATATTTTAGGGCACGGGCACCCACCAGTGAACTGGTGGGCTAAACCCAGCTCGTCCCTCCGGGACGAAATACGGAGTTCTGGTCGGGACGGGCGGCCTTACCAAAATGCGCAACGTCGGTAGTGCCCCGGAGGGGCGTTCGGTTTTAGCCCAGCCAACCAGTCTTTCCAATCCCGCTCGCTCCTATGATCCAACTGCCCCGGAGGGGCATCCGGATTTAGCCTGGCCATTGCCCCGGAGGGGCGTTCGGTTTTAGCCCAGCCAATCAGTCTTTCCGATCCCGCTCGCTCCAATGATCCAACTGCCCCGGAGGGGCATCCGGATTTAGCCTGGCCATTGCCCCGGAGGGGCGTTCGGTTTTAGCCCAGCAATTTATTGCTGGGTAGAGATCGTGACCTACAACCTCCGAGTCCCTGAGGGACGGCCGGACCCGGTGCGATCGTCGGTCTCTTGGCGGGCACCGCTCAAGACGCCTACGGCGTCCGCCCGTGGCGGAGCGGTGGCACAAGTCACGGTCCGGCGGTGCCACCCGGCCGCAGAAACTGGCGTGTCAGGATTGTAAATAGGGGAATTTGTTCATGACTTCTGGCGTCCATGTGATCAATGCCATACATCTGGCTTCTTCTAGGCCCGGGTTTGTCTTGATTTCCTGAAGAAGCTCGAACGCGCCATTTTTGCTCACCATCACAACGAGTTTCGGCAGGATCGATCGAAAGAAAGTCCCGGATCTGTAGTTCTTTCGAGTCCACACTAGCCAGGCTTCCTCATTCTCTGCAAGAGGGCCAAGCCTCATGACTTCTGGTAACGTGACATCAGAACGAAGTTCCACCCTGACGCTGGGCACTTGGGTTCGTTCGTTGAGCGCCGCCCACAGCATGAAAAAGTCAATCCTATGGCAGATAAACCCCGTATATTCGGCACCAGAACCCGCAGACCTAAGCCGTACCGAAGCATACGGTAGAGTCAGATTACTCGACTTGACTTGTCCATTTTCCACCGAAGCCAACGGAGTGAATTCGGTGACCAAGCACAGATGTCCGTCAATCGCTGCCCAATGCCGGTCCTTCAAGAGCGTTGTTTCCATTGCAGTCCCCATGAATTAGCTCGCTGGTTTCACGATACAGATGCGGAAATTTCACTTGGCGTCGCTTCCAAGATCGCTGCCGATCTTTCACTAATAAAGAGGGCCTCATGGGCGACAAGCATCGCTGCGGTTTGAGCGACGATTTTCCCGGCTGTAGCGTCGATTGCGCGTCGAGTGCTCGCGGACGCACCGTAACGCGTCGCCATCGGGCCGGAGTGAATCGCACTGGAGAACTGCTTCACGAAAAGGAGATACTCCTCCTCCTTCCCGACGGCTTTCGCCAGTTGTCTGAGATTCCCCGGATACCACTGGCTCCGAATCGATCCTTTGCCATGGGTGTACTTACCCTTGACGCGCTCGTACTCGGCTCGAACGCGAGGTTCAGCTTCGGCACGACGTGCTGATTCACGGAGGCGCTTCACGATCGGGTTGTCGAGAGGCAACACATCCTTGACCATTTGATACCTCTCGACATGCTCGTAGTCGAGGTAAAGCTGTCCGCGTTCTTCCGCTTCCTCCGGTTGCACCAGGATGTACGCGATTTGAAGAGAGGCATCGAGCATGCATCGCAAGATCGCCGCGCAGTCATTTGCGCAGGACTCCAGCTCGTAAGCCCCCTTTGATCCCTGCAACATAACGTGAACGGACCGCCAGGAGTTACCGATCCGTCCGAACAATCTGAAGATCGCTAAGCTCGAAGGGCCAAGGGCTTCCTTTCGATAGAATCCGTTCAGGACTTCGCGTATCAGACCGTCTTCTGCAGCTACCAGCACAGCATACTTGCCATTCATAGCATCCCTCTCGAGCATCCATTCTGTCGAACGTACCACTTGTACTATCGTCCTCCAACCATAACCCTAACACGCTTGAGGACGGAAGTCAAATTCTTCCGTCGGGGCTGGGGCGGCTCCGGCGCGGTCTAGTGTATGAGAACGGTTTTGATATTGACCGACTCGAGAGTCGGTCCCACAGAGTGGTCCCACAACCGGTTGAGTTGGATGACGCGGGGAGAGGGCCGCTCCCTGACAGTCGCGGTACTGATTGGTGCCGTCCGTGAGGAGGTCTCCTAGAAAACATAGAATGGCGGATGGGGCGTGACCCCCAATCCGCCATTCGAACTTCGTGCTTCGATCATCGAGTATTCGTTTGCCGCACCCCCTGTGGTCCCCCTCGGAGAGGGGGACAGCGTCGTGAGGGTCGTCGTCGTGGACCCAGGGTAGCCCAAACAGCGGGCGACCCTGGGCTGGTATATTTAGCCCCGTTGGGGCAAAAAGCGCCGATTCCTGATCCGCCTGCGGCGGACGGCTCGGATTCCTCCGCCCCTTTTGGGCGGGATACTTTTTGTTTCGCATTCCACGGGTTTCGTCCGCCAATGGCGGACTTCACCCGTGGCTACATTCCTTCGCCCCTGCCGGGGCGGCGCTACACCTTCCTAGTCTCGTGCCTCGCCGAGGACGCTGCACTCTTTGCCCTCACCCTACCCTCTCCCTGAGGGAGAGGGGTTGTGGTTCCCCTCGTGCCTTAGTGGCTCTGTGCCTCAGTGCCTCAGTGCCTCAGTGCTTCAGTGCCTACTGCCCAATGCCTAATGCCTAATGCCTAATGCCTAATGCCTCGCCGTTTACATCATGCCGCCCATGCCGCCCATGCCACCACCCATTCCGCCCATGCCGGGGTGGCCGTGGCCGCCGCCGCCGCCCTTCTTTTCCTTTTCCTTGATCTCACTGATGATGCAATCGGTGGTGAGGAGGAGGCTGGCGACACTGGCCGCGTTTTGCAAAGCGACGCGTTCGACTTTGGTGGGCACGAGGACGCCCATCTTGATCATGTCGCCGTACTCGCCGGTCAGAGCGTTGTAGCCGTAGTTTTGCTCGTTGCTGTTGGACACTTGCTGCCAGACGATCGAGCCGTCGAGGCCCGCATTGGTCGCGATCTGCCGGAGCGGGGCCGATAGGGCGCGGCGGACGATATCGACGCCAGTCTTCTCATCGCCCTTGAGCTTCTTGGCGAGGTTATCGAGGGCCTTGCTGCAACGGATTACGGCGACACCGCCGCCGGGCAGGACTCCCTCTTCGACGGCCGCACGGCAGGCGTGCAGGGCGTCCTCGACGAGGGCCTTCTTATCTTTCATTTCGACTTCCGTCGCGGCCCCGACGTTGATTTGGGCCACGCCGCCGGCGAGCTTGGCGAGTCGCTCTTCGAGCTTCTCGCGGTCGTAGTCGCTGGTGGTGGAGTCGATTTCGGTCTTGATCTGGCTGATGCGGCCCTTGACGGCGTCGGCTTTGCCGCCGCCTTCAATGATCGTGGTGTTGTCTTTGTCGATGCGGACCTTCTTGGCCGAGCCGAGGTCGGATAGGGTGACGTTTTCCAACTTGGTGCCGAGGTCCTCGAAGATGGCCGTGCCGCCGGTGAGGATGGCCATGTCTTCCAACATCGACTTGCGGCGATCGCCGAAGCCGGGGGCCTTGACCGCACAGCACTGCAACGTGCCGCGGAGCTTGTTGACCACGAGCGTGGCCAGGGCCTCGCCTTCGATGTCTTCCGCGACGATCAGCAGCGGCCGACCGGACTGGGAAATCTTCTCCAGGATGGGGATGAGGTCCTTGACGGAGCTGATCTTCTTCTCGTGGATGAGGATGTAGGGCTTGTCGAGTTCGCAGAGGAGGCCTTCGAACTTGTTGATGAAGTGCGGCGAAAGATAGCCCTTGTCGAACTGCATGCCCTCGACGAGATCGACCGTGGTATCGAGGGTTTTGCCCTCCTCGACGGTGATGACGCCGTCCTTGCCGACTTTGTCCATGGCGTCGGCGATCTGCTTGCCGATCTCGGCATTTTGGTTGGCCGCACAGGTGCCGACCTGGGCGATCTGGGCCGTGCCCTTGATCGGCGTGCTCATCTTCTTGAGTTCATCGACGACGGCTTCGACGGCCTGTTCGATGCCGCGCTTGAGGGACATGGCCTCGGCGCCGGCGGCGACGTTTTTGAGGCCTTCGTCGTAGATGGCCTCGGCGTAGATGGTGGCCGTCGTGGTGCCGTCGCCGGCGACGGTGGAGGTCTTGGAGGCGACCTCCTTGACCATCTGAGCGCCCATGTTCTCGTAAGCGTCCTCTAATTCGATCTCCTTGGCCACGGTGACGCCGTCTTTGGTCACCGTCGGGGAGCCGAAGGACTTTTCAATGACTACGTTTCGCCCGCAGGGTCCAAGGGTGGCCTTGACCGCTCGTGCCAACTGTTTGACACCGCGACGAATAGCCTCGCGGGCTTCCATCTGATATGCCAGTTGCTTTGCTGCCATAAATACCTATCTCCGTTCTGTTCGAAGCCGTAACTTGAGAATTACGAATTACTAATTACGAAGCGAGCCGTATTACAACGGGACCGCTTCGCAGTTTTGCAATTTGTAATTCGTAACTCGTAATTTCGTTCGCTTTAGCCGACGACGCCGAGGATGTCGGACTCATCCATAATCATGTAATCTTCGCCGTTGACCTTGATCTCCGTACCGGCGTAGCTGGTGAAGAGGACTTCGTCGTCCTTTTTGACCTGCATTTCGCCGCGCGTGCCGTCGTCGAGCAGCTTGCCGTTACCGATCGCCAGGACGATGCCGCGTTTGGGTTTTTCCTTGGCGGTGTCGGGTAGGACGATCCCGCCGGCGGTTTTCGCTTCCGCCTCGAGTCGCTTCACGATGACTTTGTCGCCGAGCGGCTTGATGTTGAGTCTTGCCATAATCCAGTCTTCTCCTTTCAAGTTCCTGCGGCGGTCGATCCGCGACCGCGTTTGGCTTCCGTTTGTAACAGGCATCCCGGCAGATCGGGAATGGGCGTAGTCGTTCCACTGCTCAGCATAAAACCAAGCAAGTGAAATGCCAACCCCAAGGCGTGGAGCCTACTGCCCGGATACCGGCTCTAACCCGTTTAGGGACAAGAAGTTACACGGCAAGCAGGAATCACTGAAAGCCATCTCTGACGGTCCGGATGGCGTTCGGTTCTGTCAATTCAAGTCGTTATCCGCCCATCCGCTGCCAGATTGGCAGGTCGTTGATAGCGCGGACCGTCACATGGTTTCCGGACTTGGGGTTGGGTCGCGGCGCCGCGCTTGCTGGATGTCCTTTCGAAGAACGAAAAGTTCCTTAAAGGCACGAAGGACAACGCGGAGGTTTGCGCCGGTTTGATCACCGGCGGTTCGTGGGTAGTGGTGAACGCCGACCTGGGCGATCGAGTACCCCAGTCGCTTGGCTCGGGCGAGAATCTCCGCGTCGATCAGTGCGCCTTTGGATTTCATCTCGATTTCATCAAAGAGACGACGGGGGTAGAGTTTGAATGCGCAGTCGATGTCGCGTAGCCGGAGCCGAAACACGACGTTTACCAGCGAAGTCCAAGCGAAAGCATTGATCTTGCGGACCAGAGAGTCTCGGCGATCGAGCCTATACCCGCTGACGATGTCATGGCGTTTCAGCAAGGGGAGGAGGCTGTCGATCTCCTCAAAGTCGAACTGACCGTCGCCGTCGGTATAGAAAACCCATTCTTTGGTCGCGGCGCGGAATCCGCGTTGCAACGCTCCGCCATAACCCTGGTTAGGATTGTTGTGGACGGCGCGGACCTGGCGATGTTCGGCGGCCAAGCGTTCGGCGATCTCGCCGGTTCGATCGCGGCTGCCGTCGTTGACAATGATGACCTCAAGATCGTCGCAAATCCGACAACCGGTCCGAAGCGCGGCCAGCGTGGTCGTTTCCACATTGGCTTCCTCGTTGTAGCAGGGGAAGAAGATACTAAGGGATGGAAGTGGTTTCGGTGGCGGATCGTCCAACCGCAGGCTCCTGAGACTCGCAGAAGATACCGATCGACGCCGGCGGACGCGCGTCCGAACGGTCAAGGCGAATCTTATATTGGCCCCGGCGATTGGCAAGCATGGACGGAACAGCGCGCGACCGCTTCCTTAGGGTTGCGGCGCTGCACGGACAGCGGCGGAAGCCGTTGTAACGGATCGGTAAGACGTGGGACCGGTCGAGACCATGTTTTTGCCGTCACGTTTGGCCGCGTACAGGGCAATGTCGGCTCGATTGACCAGCGCGTAACCGCTTTCACAGGCGTCTCCAGGCAAGGAGGCCACCCCGGCGCTCATGGATACGGCCTCTTTTTGTCCGAGGCGGCCGGTGTATTGACCGAAGAGTTTGACGAGGCGGTCGGCGATGGCATTCGCTTGTTCGGCGCTTGCGCCCGGCAACAGGAGCAAGAACTCGTCGCCGCCGTAGCGCACCGCGACATCGTGATGGCGGATCGTACCCCGAAGCAGCGCGCCGATAAAGCGCAACAAAGCGTCGCCGACCTGATGACCGTGGGCGTCGTTGTAGGACTTGAAATTGTCCACGTCGATCATCACCGCCGCCAGTTCGGCGTTGCGCACGAGTTGTCTCTTGTACAAGGGTTCAAGCTGTTCCTCCAGATAGGTGCGGTTGCGCAGGCCGGTCAGAGGATCGGTCGAGGCTTGATCCTTGGCCCGACGGAGTTGCCGCCCAAAGCCGATCTCCCGCCGGCGAATCTGGACCTGTGCGTCGCGCTCCAGGCGACGTGTCCGGGCGTCGCTATCGGAGAGCGCGTTGATAAGGTCCTCAAACTTTCGGGCGACCTGGGCCGTCTCACGACAGCCGCCGAAAACCTGTTCGCTCACTCCTCCCATGGCCGTGGAGGGATCGTGAATGGCGCCGACCACGGTGCGTAGCGGTTGGGCGACTTGGCGATCGAACCATCGGCCCAGCCATAGCGCGACTCCCAGGGCCATGATCGCGATGAGGATCGCAACCACCGCAGTCGAACTCAGCCAAAGGTCGGTGTACGGTTCGGATTGAAGGAGAATCAGAACTTTCGTCGCCAAAGGGGTCGGACTGCCGTTCAGGGGCACGACGATTGCGGATACCACGACCGGCTCACCCGTCGTGGGCGAGAGCGTCGTGACGGACGACGAGTGGTGAGCAATCGCGGAAAGAATGGCACTGCGATGCGCGGGACGGTCCGGATAAACGGAGTGGAGGTTGTCCGACGGATCGAGCGTGGCGACGGCGATAACCCTGTCGCTGTTCGCCTGCAACGCGGCTACAGAGTCGGACAAGTCTCCGTTCCTACCGGGTGACAGCGCTGCGGCACATACGCGGGCCTGCCGAACCAGTGCCCGTTGCGATTGAATGCGAAGTAGCTGACCAGTCGCCAAGCCGAAGACCACGACGGTCAAGGTTGCGAACGCGAGCGTCGAGCGCCTTGCGGCGCATGCAAAGGCCGGACTGAGCGGTTGGAGTCTGTTGTCGTGCACGTGTTGGGACCCTTGCATCGGGAACGGCGGAGCCCGTGGAGCTTCTCTGCGACCGGCCTTTAGAGCAGTTCACGGACGATATCCCGAGTTAAGTCTACAATAAGTGCCGTGCCGGTCGGGGTGTCTTATCGGTCGAGGTCGAGAAGATTCCGGCCGCGCTGAAGGACAAAGAGGCGGCCCGCGACCGGCGTTTGGTCGTCGAGCGAAGCGGCGGCGGGAAGGACGTTGACGCGGAAGCCGTGCGCCTCGGCCAGGCAACCGAAGTCATCGGCGACGCCGCGGCGGGGATCGGCGATGACGGCCAGGCCATCGCACTCCAGGAGTTGGTCAACACACTTGAGTATCGGGTGGTGGTCGCACCGTTGGTAGAGAACGTCCGCGGCTAGAACGCGTGAGAATCGGGCGTCGGTCTGCGGCTTGTGCCAGTCGAGCAACTGAAAAGCTTGTATTTGAACGACATTGGCCGCCGCGTTGAACTCCGCAAACTGAAGCGGAACAGGATCGCAATCGGTGGCCAGGATGTGCCAACCCGTACGTGCCGCCGCGATCGACACCAGACCGACGCCGCACCCCAGTTCGATCGCGCGACGCCCTTGGCCGGGCTCGCTTAGGTAAAGATGCTCGGCCAACATCAGCGCCGCAGGCCACAGCTCCAAACCGTACGGCAAGCGGTCGGTTTTCTCGCATTCCCGCACGAACTCCGCGTCGTCGAGAAGGGCTGCCGCGTCTTTCAGCGCAATCATGTCGAGAGTGTCGCTCGCAACGGCGACGCGGCGACGTTCAACGGGTAGTCCGCGATAGCACGTCAGGCCCCTCCGCTCAAACAGGGCAATCTCGCTTGCAGGGTATGTGAACATCGGTCGGACGAATCCCCATGAAACCGAGTCCCTCGCATGCGTTTTTTTTTGCGCACACGGCGGGTCGGACAGGTGCGCGTATTCTAGCCGGAGCCATCGCGGCGTCCAACGTTCGCCGGCGATTGCGCACAGGGAGGTGGGATTAGACGTTGCCGACGCTAACGGGTTGGCGGCAGCGCGGGCAGGTAGTGGCCGACAGTCGAGACCATCGCTGGGCGAGGGCGTGCTCGCGACGAGTCATTTCTTGATCGCGGCGGTCGAGGTCGGCCTCTCGTTGCTCACAGGCCTTCCGGGCTTCGGCGAGGGCGTCCGCCCCGGCCTGAAGTTGGGCGACGTTGGCCGCGAGCTCCCGTTCGCGTGCCGAGATCTGCTCGTGGAAGCGAGTGATATCGTGGAGTTGTCCGCGAAGTGCCGCGTCCTTGGCATCGAGCTCGGCCAAGCGGGCAGCAAGGTTGCTTTGTTGCTCATCGAGCGCGGAAGCGCCGTCGCGCAACTGGGCCCGCCACAGGTTGAGCCTTTCCCAGGTCTCCGAGATGTTGCCATGCAGGTTTTCCAGCTCCGGTTCAGGAGTGGCGGTGGAACGATCGGGCTGGTCCGCGGCGGTCGGACGGGGCGCGCTCTGAACCTCCCGCGGCGCCGCCGCCGGGGAGACCACTTCATCCTCGTCGCCGGGCGCAAGCCTGACCGAGGCGCCCGCCGACGCCGGTTCGGGACGATTCACGTGAGTCGCGACGATTGGTTCCAAGCAATGGATCGAGAGACCGAAGGTCCCGACGGTAATACGATCTTCGTTATGAAGCGGCGTCAGCGAACAACGTTGATCGTTGACCCACAGGCCCGTACGGCTGCCCAGGTCGAAGAGCGCCGCCCCGCTCCCGACCCTGAATAATAGGGCGTGCCGTGAGGACACGTCCGCATGGTCGAGTCGAACAGTCGCGTCGTCGTGCCGACCGATGAGGGCGACGGCGTCCCCGATTGTCCAATGTTTGTCGGTATGAATCAGATGCAGGGAAACGGGACCGGGGAACTTCGTCGGATCGGCGAACTTCAGGCCGCAGCCGGAGTCGTCCAGGCCGCTGTCGGGAACCTGTATGGCCACCTGAATCGTCGTGTCGCCGAGGGCGATCACATCACCGTCGGTCAGTACGGCGAGGTTCACACGAGTCTTGTTGAGTTGGGTTCCGCTGCTGGTGTGGAGGTCCTTGAGCAGGACCTCGGTCCCGGTGTTCACGATGACGCAATGAGCGTTGCTAATGTCTTCGTCGTGAAGGACGATGTGGGCGGGTCGCCGCGAGCCGATGACGGTTACAGGGCGGCGGAGGTTCCACGTTTTCTGTCCAGCCGACCCCGCCCCGGCGGTGACGCGGATCAAGGGAGCGTCGGCGGGAAGCTCTACAGTAAGTTCACGGATTTGTGTCGTCTGGTCGTTCATCACTCTATACCTCTTCGTCCGGGCGCGAATTCAAAGGTCGCGTGGACGGTCCCTCTGCCGGTGAAACGGAGTCGCCAGAGCGGCTTTATGCGGCCTGCGCAATTTAGGCGTTTCCCCGATTGAATGTACAATTGCGGCCGGGTGATCGGCAACTTGTCGGTCCGCCGTTTTGCGGACGGACCTGGATCAGGCGTCGAGGTCGGCGAATGAACATCTTATTAACCAATGACGACGGTTATGACGCCGCGGGGCTTCATGCGGCCTTTAACGCCCTTTCCGGATTGGGGACGGTCCACGTGGTCGCTCCGAAAGCGGAACGATCGGCTTGTAGTCATACGATTACGTTGCGGCGGCCGATAACCGTCGAGCGCCGGACCCACGCCGGGTACGGCGTCAGCTATGCGGTGGACGGCTCGCCGGCGGATTGCGTGCGCTTGGCCGTCTCCGCACTCGTCGATCGACCGATCGGGTTGGTCGTCTCCGGGATCAACCACGGAGCGAACGCCGGCGTGGATACCTTCTACTCCGGCACGGTCGCCGGGGCGCGGGAGGGGGCCATCTTGGGACTTCCCGCGATGGCCGTCTCCCAAGCCATGAGGGGAACGGAACCGAATTGGCCCGCAGCGACGGAGATTACGGCCTCGCTCATCAAAGACTTGCTGGCCGAGCCGCTGCCCGGTCCGGGCTTTTGGTGCATCAACCTACCCTCGCCGATTCCGCCCGACGCAAGCAAGCACATTCATCGCGTGCCGCTCGCGGTCCATCCCATGCCCATGACCTTCGACCGCTCGGAAAGCGACGACGGCAAGCTCATGGAGTTCGACTACGGGGCGTCGTATTGGCTCCGCGACGTTACCGGACCCAGCGACTACAGCGTCATTCGCGACGGCGGCATCGCGGTCACGGCCATTCCGCTTTACGGACGATTTTGACAGATAGCGCGACCCTTGCCCGTGCTGCGGGCAGTCGCCCTCCTCCAGATCGATCCCGCGTAGATCATGACGCGTGCGCACGGCTACGCGTTCCGGCACGAAACGCCACTTTGGCGACGGTCAGGAGTAGCAGAGTCAGTACAACCAACCCCCATTCTCCGACCGTTGGGATGGGCGTGACATTGCACTCCAGTTCCGTGCAATCACTCCCTTTTGACCATTCGCAAGTCGGGCAAACGCATTGAGAAGAGATCGTGTCGTCCGTACAGCCGCCGAATGCGTCGCTGTCGCAACACGCGCCGGTGTGCTCGGTACAGAGCGGGTCGAGGTCATCACATAACATGTCCTCGTTCCAAATTCGTTGATCTCCCACGCATTCGCCCTGGACCACCGCGTCTGTACACACGCCGGTGTTGCCGTCGCAGCACGAACCGATCGGGATATTCACCACGAACCCGGTTTCCGAGAGCGTCGGGATGTCGTTCGGCTCCGGGAATGTCTTCGCGTCGAACAGGTACGTATTGTCGGTGTCTAAGTTCACCATGTACCTGCCCTTGGCCTCCGCCGGGATGTCGAGCACGACCGTAGCGCCGTAGTACTCGATGCCTGCATCCAGCCGACCGACTCCGGTCGGGTAGACAGAGTAGCAGAGATCCGATTGTATCCTGCAGTCGCCTTGTGAGCACGCCCCGGAACCCGTGTCCGCGCACCATGAATCGGCCCGCCCCGTTCCCACGTTGTCCACGTAAGCAGGATTGCAGGTTCCCTTTTCACATTGCGCCCAAGCCTCGCCGAACGCTGTTACACACGGAGCGTTGTTGGCGCAGGCAATCACCGGGGGGGTGAGCTCAACACCGGGATTAGACGGATCGGCGTTCGCGCCCTCATAACCGCTGGTATCGATCCGGAACTGCCAGACATTCAACGGCGGAACGTTGTCGCCGTTTTGGTCCCAATGGCTCAACTTGAATTCAAACCACGCCCGGAAGCCGCCGGAGGGCGCTGTAAGCTCATTACCCACGATCGTGGTGCCCGGCGGATAGGATCCGACCTTCGCGGGCACCGGCTCCATGAACATCTGCGGTCCCGGTGTGCAGCTTTCGCATGTAGCGCCGGTTCTCCAATAGATCTCCGCTCCTTGACAGTCGCTTTGGAGCACGTTGTTCGTACATGCAAACGTCGTCGAGTTGCAACAGGGTCCCCGTACTTCCTCACATTCGATGTCCGCGCACGCTTCCTCCTGGGTCCACACTCGCTGTGGTTCCGCGCACTGCGCCTGGAGGAGTCCGTCCGAGCAGATTCCGCCGCCGCCGGGACTCCGGTCGCAACACGCCCCCGTCGGCAAGCAGGGGTCGGGCAGATTCACGCAGAGGGAGCCGGCCGTCCATTCCAGCGGCGCGGAGCAGTCCGCCGCAAGCACGTAGTCCGTGCAAGAGAAGGTGCTCGTGTTACAGCAAGAACCGGTCGGTTCGGGGCACTGGATGTTCAGACAGGTCGTGCCCTGGCCTTGCGGCGTGTCGTTTCCATTCGCGCACTCCGCCGAGTCAATATCCAAGCAGCCTCCCACGCTCAGGCAGCAGGCCTGGACGGTCGGCGGGATGATGTTCACCACGAACCCCGTTTCCGCCAGCGTCGGGATATCGTTCGGAGGGATGCCCGGGCCGCCCGCGTCGGCAAGGAACGTCTCGGCGGCAAACAGGTTCACCGTGTATTTGCCCTGCGCCCCCGGCGGGATGTCGAGCACGACCGTCGCCCCGTAGTACTCGATTCCCTCATCAGGCCGCCCGGTTTCCGAGGAATAAATCGAAAAACAACGAAAACTCGAAAGCGTCGTATCGCAGTCGGCGACGTCACAGGGCCCGAAACCCGTGTCGGCGCACCACGAATCGGGACGCCCTGTTCCCGCTCTGTTCACATAACCCGTCATACAGATCCCGTGGAAAGAATCGCACTTCGCCCATGCCTCGCCAAACGCCGTGACGCACGGGGCGTTGTTGGCACATGCTATCGCGGGCAGGATGAGATCAACACCGGGATTAGATGGGTCGGCGTTCGCGCCCTCGAAGCCGGCGTCGTCCACCATGAATTGCCAGAACTTCAACGCCGGATCGTTGTCGCCGTTCGGGTCCCAATCGCTCAACTTGAATTCAAACCAAGCCCGGAACCCACCGGTGAACGCCGTCAGTTCGTCGCCCACGATCGTTGTTCCCCCCGGATAGGATCCGACCTTCGCGGCCACCGGCACGATCTTCATTACTGCCGTTGGCGGCGTACCGGCCACGACCGATTGCAGTTGCACGGGCGACCCGGTCACCAACCGGACCGCCTCTGAGCGGACCGCTCCAGTTTCCTTTCCGCGCGAGCCCCCGTCGCTCGTTGGACGCGGCGCCCCGAAAGCGCTAACGGCCGGCGCCGGGGCGCCACCGACGAATACAACCGGTGCGAGGAGTACAAGGAATGGAATTGTTGAACGTCTCGGACTCATCTTTTCTCTCCCGTTTGTTGGAATCTTGGAGTGAAGTGAGATACGCGGATTGAATCTGGGACGGGTACCGCCGCACGGCTCGTGCGGCGTCCGCGATCCCTTGCGCCAGATTTCGCGAATGACGCATCGTCGTCCCTCGGTGAGTTGGAATACAGCCGTTCGTCAGGATACCGCTCGCGCTTACACCGTGTGCGGAATCGTGAAGCAAATGAGTCCGCAAGGGAAACACCCTAAGCCCCTCAGTTCGACCCGCTACTGCGACCGACCCCTGACAACCCGTACTCTTACCGCATCGGAACGGTAATGTCGAGAAGAAAATCACAAGATAGGGCAGATCGGGTCCGTGACAGTTTAGGCGGCTTGGAGACGGTCCCGGAGGGACCGAGGAGTGTAGCCACGGGTGGAGCGCTGCCCGCCGCCAAGCGGACAGAGCGCAACCCGTGGATACCGACGCGCCGGAGCGCCCGCCCCGGAAGGGGCGGAGGAAAATGGCGCGGCCGCGGTTCCGCCGCCCCTTCGGGGCGAACGCATGCTCCGCCGGAAGTGTCACGGACCCGGGCAGATCCCGGCCCTCGATCGGAATCGGCGTTTCCCTCCGGAGCTGTTGGGACAGAGGGTCAGTTATACGCTCAAAAGCTCGGAGCATTCATATCGTGACGCGTGGTAGACGGGATAGTCCCGTCCCACGGCGTTGTGTTGGGCGGCAAGGGCGAGTTCGGGACGGTTGTTTTCCTGGCTGAGGTGGGCGACGGCGATCCACTTCGGCCGTCGGCGACCGCACGTCCGAAGGAGCGAGGCCGACTCGTCGTTGGAGAGATGGCCGGCGTCGCCGCGAATCCGGGCCTTCAACACCGGCGGATACGAGCCGGTTTCGAGCATCTCGGGGTCAAAGTTGCATTCCAAGTACGCGGCGTCGACTTGTTCCAGCACGTCTTGCAAACCATGAAACGGGTGGCCTAGGTCAGTGAGGATTCCCAACCGCGTCCCTTGGCACTCGATGACGAAGACGACTCCATCGGCCGCGTCGTGAGGGGTTCGAAGTGTGTGAACCACTACGTGGCCGAAGGAGAGCGTTTCGCCCGACTGGAAGTAGCGCACGTCGCTGAGTTTTCCCAGGTTGCACCACGTCGCGGCGAGTGTCCGGCTGGTGATGTAGATCGGCAAGCCGAACTTGCGCTGATAGACCCCCGCGCAGCGAATATGGTCGGTGTGGTCGTGCGAAATAATGATGGCGTCTACGTCACGGATATCTCGGCCATGGACGGCCATCCGCCGTTCGGCGAGAGAGCCGCTGATCCCGGCATCGAACAGCAGCCGCACGCCGTCGGCCTCGACGTAGATGGCGTTGCCGTTCGATCCCGATTGCAACGAGAATGTTCGCACGACGGCATTGTAAGTGCATGGATGCGGATGTCGACGGCTGCAAAACTTTTCGACTCCATTGGGCTGGACGGCCCCACCCGATCAACATTTTCCGGCATTCACTTCACAGGCTAGGATGGAGGTCGATGGCTGAGCCTCAATTGCTCGAAGGTCGCGACCGCCCGGTGCCCGTTGCTGGCGTGTATGACTGCATCGCCGTCATCGCGACCATTGCGATTCTGGTCGTTTTTCGCCTTCACGCCTTCGATCTTCCGCTGGAAACCGACGAATGCAATTACGCCATGATCGCCGCCCGCTTACTCGCCGATGCCCGACTCTACGTGGACGTTTGGGATCACCAACCATTCGGCGTATTCGCGCTGTTCGCTGCAGCGATCGCGATGTTTGGAGACGCGCCGCACGTGTTTCGGTGGATGGCCCTCCTGTTTTCCGTGGTCACACTATTGTTGATCCTTGCGATTCTTCGCCGATTGCTTGGACGGAGCGCTGCCGTCTTGGGAGCATTCTTGTTCGCTCTGGCATCCTCCGATCCGGGCACGGGCGGTGAAGGCTGCAACCGCGAGATCTACATGAACACGCTCATCCTCGCGGGCTGGTATTTCTCCCTCCCCCGTGTGCCACGGCTCGAAAGCGGCGGCCTTGGCCCCTTTTCCCTCGTAATTTCCGGCCTTTGCCTTGCGCTCGCGTCGACGCTCAAAACCATCGTCGCGGTTCATTGGGTGTTCCTGGCGTTTTGGATCGCCTGGAACGCGTCGCGCGGCACCAACACCAAGCGCTCTATCAAAACTGTTGCGACCCAATTGTCATACTTCGCCCTCGCGCCCGTGCTGGTGTGGCTGGCCGCGGTCGGATTTTTCGCGGCGACGGATCGTCTGACCGAGTTCTTCGAGGCCGTCTTCCTTTTCAACCTCGGCTACAGTGAAAGCGGAGAACCCTTCGGGATGCGGTTCATTCGTTTTTTCGCCCCGTTGCGGCATCCGTTCATCTTCGAAAGCGCCCTGCCTCTGTGGATCGCTTCCGCGATGGCCGCCGTTTGGCTTACGACAACCACGATTCTGCGAAAAAACGCCGCAAGCGCATGGGTGTTGGTTCTGCTGCTTGCCAGTTACACTTCCGTTTGCCTACCGGGCCGCTTTTGGCCTCACTATTACTACCTGTTATTGCCGGCGTCGGTCTTGGGTGTTTCGATGGCGGTTCAACGATGCGCGACGTGGTTGCGCCACAAGTTCCGCCTCGGCGCCTGGAGTGCGAGATTCGCACGGAGCCTCCTCTATGCCCTAGTCCCCGTCGCACTGGCCGTGACGCAAACTCGTGATTATCTTCTCCAACCGCAGTTCGGGATCACGGTCAAGCGCTACAACTCCCGGGATTTCTGGGGCGAAGGCCAGGGTCGGAATGTTGCGTCGGTGACCGACCCCCAAGACACGATCTTTGTCTTCGGTAATGATGCTTCGATCTATTACTATTCTCACCGCCGCTGCGCCTCGCGTTATACGATGATCACCGGGTTAGCACTTGGAATGGAAGACGCTGTAAAGCGACGACGGATTCTGATGACCGAGCTGGCCGCAAATCCGCCGCGGCTGATCCTCGTCTTGTTCGATGAGAAACCCTTTGACGAATGGCTGCGGTTTTTGGAACAAGTCTACGGAGAGGCCGTCGGTGTGGATTATAACGATCGCACTGCTGATCCGATAATGTTGGTGTTTGCCCGCAAGGACCAACCGATCCGTGCGCTCGACTGGAACTGGGACCGATCGGCGGTTGGCGGATGGCAATTGGGAGAGCGACGATAGCGTTGGTCGGATAGGCGTCGCGTGGTATAAGGGCGTCAAACAGGACCCAAGCTCGGAACATGGAATGGCGAATGGCGAATGGCGGTTGGGGGCGATCGTTCGCTCGTTAATCCGACATTCTTTATTCGAATGACCGCCGGGGCGGAGACCCGTTGAATGCCGCAAAGGAGCCGTCGAACTTCACCCTCGCGTGAGCTGCCGCATCCCTCGGCATCCATAGCTCCCGCCCGACGACGCACCCGACAAAGGGTTCACCCACCGGCCCGTACCCGCGAAGTTTCTCGCCGCCGGCAGCCCGACGCAAACCCGGCTTCGGATTGGCGCGGCGCGCGGTCGGCGGCGCTGGTCGCGGTAATGCTCGGAATCGCGACGGCGATGGTTTTCATCGGACTGAGCGCAAAGTTTAAGGTCGTCTTCGCCGAATCCGGCGGCCCGTCTTCGGCCGTCGTAGGCGCAGCGCTGCTCGCACTCGCCGTCGGAGTTCGCGTCCCCCACCGCTTCGCCGTGTCCGCATGCACGGCGGCTTGGCGGCGATTCGTTCGGAAGGGGACGACTTCGGAGCTTGCCGGGGCCTTGATTCACCAGGACGCGGGGGACCGCGCTCTCTATTGGCTGGTGCTTGCGGTCATTGCACTCGGCGCGGGATTGGCGATCGCCCTTCTTCCACTAAGCGTCTCGACGCTGAGCGCGTTCTATGCATGGATGAATGCGCATTTCTTGTGGTCCAAGACTCCGTTGGCTCTGCTGCAAGCCTTTACGGCCTTCACGGCCGGCGTGATTCCACTCGCCGTTTTAGGGCTTTCGATTTCCTGCGTGCATCATCTCTGCTGTCGTTTTGCGCAGTGGGAGGTAGACGCAACGGCGTGGATACTCATCGGGAGCGCCGCCGGCGCGGTCCTCGCGGTGAGTGCCATCGGGGCCAAGGCGGCCGCGGATCTTTTTTTGTTCGCCGCTTCCCTGCCGGCTTTTCTGGTCTCGATTGCCGCCGCTCTTTTAGGGAGTTCGGGAGGTCCATCCAACCTGAATCCCGTGGAACCGCCGCCGGCTGCTTTACCGCAGTGGAGCGATCGTTGGCCGACGCTCTTGCGGGCGAGCATCGTCGCCGTCGGCGGCGGAAGCGCCTGCGCGGCCTATGTGTGGATCGCCCACCGGACGTACCACCTCGAGCACCGCGGGATATGGCTAGCGTCCCTGCTGATCGCGTTTGCCATGGGGTTGCTCGGTGATTCTCGAATGAGCCGCCCGGGGCGCCGCACGATCGGCGGGTTCGGAGCGGCCTGCAATGTCGCGGGGGTCGTTATTGCGATGGGCGCAGGCGTATGCCCTTCGTCGTCGGGAAAGGGAAACGCCGCGGCGTTCATTCTCGCTTTCGCGGGAATGATGGGGATCGGATTTGCGACGTCCTACGGCCGACAGACCCTGCTCCTCCGCGTCGCCAGCCGCTCGACGGCCGGGTCGATTGAGCTAGGGAGGCTGCTGGTCTGCGCGGGGCTAACGATACTCGTTGGCGCGCCGCTGGCCGTTCATTTGTTCGGGGCCACGGCGGCCCTCGTCATGCTCGCGGTTTCCCTCGTCGCGCTCGGCGGCACGCTCGTCATTCACGATCCCGTCGGATCGCCGCGAACAAGACGCATTCACCTTTGTGCGCTGACCGTTTCGATGGCGACGATGCTCCTACTGTCCCTCTTGCCGTCCGCTCCAAGTGACGAACCGCCGGGTTCCGCATCGCCGACAGAAGGTCGCTTTCTCGTCGCCCCCAAAATTCCCGCGGCGCAACACACCGACCCCGCCACGAATGGCCGATAAAACAACGCACGTCACCATGCCGGCCGTGCCTTGTTTGGGAGAAATGCGTCATGACAAAAACCTCGTCGCTTCAACCCCGAAGTCATCGTTTGGTTAGTCGCCTGGTCGTGTTTTTCGTCATATTGACGTGCCTTCGGATCTGGTTCGGGCCGTTTCCACTACTGGAACGGGCGGAGGCCCAGATTCCCGACGCCGGAATGCAACGCAAACAGCTCGTGGAAGAGGCCCGACGAACCAACGAGCTACTCTCCGATATTAAGCGGATTCTCGAAACCCAGACGCTTCATGTGCGTCTCCAAGGTGCCGATAACCAAGAGCGCTAGGGAAGTCCCGCGCTCCTCCTGTTGGTTGGGGACTTACGGCGACGCGGTGGGCGAGAGTGTTCGTGACCTATTCAACCCGGAAATTTGTGCTGCGCCGCAAAAACAACCACGCCCGACAAAGCACGGTACTGTCTTGCGCGCTAACGGCGCTGATCGCTACCGTTGCGGTTGCCGGCGAGCCGCCCAAGCCCGCCGACTCCCCGCCATCGGGCGTCACTCAGGTCTCCGTGACAGACCGTGGCACGGTCGAGATGCACGTCGCCAACCTGCCGGTTTCCACGGTTTTGCATCTGCTCTCCGTCGAAGGGCGGCGCAACATCATCGCCTCGCCCAACGTCAAGGGCAATGTGACCGCGAACCTCTACGGCGCTACATTTGAGGAAGCACTCGACGCCGTGCTGGTGATGAACGACGCGGGATACCGGCGTGCCGGCAATTTCATCTACGTCTACACCAACGCGGAACTGGCTCAACTCACCGCCGCCGCGACCAAGCAGCAGATGACGCGCGTGTTTCCGCTCAACTACGTTTCTGCCGCCGATGCCAAGACGTATATCGACCCCCTGATCGGCAAGGAGGGCGCCGCGGCCGTATCCGCTCCGACGGCTTCGGGACTTGCCAGCGAAGCGACCCAGGCAGGGGGAAACGCCAGTGCCTCTAATGATTTCATCGTTGTGACCGCAAAACTGGAGGTGCTGCGCGAGGTTGAACGGATCCTCAAGGAGGTCGACGTCCGCCCGCGACAAGTGCTCATCGAAGCAACCATCCTCCGGGCCGAACTCCAGAGCGACAACAATCTCGGCATCGACTTCACCATTGTCGGGGGCGTCGATCTCGAAATGATGGGGGCGACGTCCCCAGGGATCCAAAGCGTGAGCCTCGGTGATCTTCCAGAGGATCGTTTCCAGCTTGGCAACGCAGCGGTCACGACCGATTTCGCCAAAAACGTCCCCGAAGGAGGCATCACCTTCGGCGTCATCAAGGATCAGGTCGCGGTTTTCCTCCGGGCCTTGGAACAAGTGACCGATACCACCGTTCTCGCCAATCCCAAAATCCTCGCTCTAAACAAGCAAAAAGGGCAGGTGATTGTGGGTCGGCGCGACGGGTTTCTCACCACCACGGTCACCGAAACGCAAGCGGTTCAGACGGTCGAGTTTCTCGAAACCGGTACGCAACTCGTCTTTCGACCTTTTATCACCGACGACGGGTTCGTACGCGTGGAATTGCATCCTGAAGACAGCGTCGGTTTCGTGAACGCCCAGGGCTTACCCTCCGAGCAGACCACGGAGGTCACGACCAACGTGATCGTCCGAGACGGCCAGACGATTTTAATCGGCGGGCTGTTTCGAGAACGGACCACGGACGCGCGATCCCAGGTACCCGGGCTTGGCGGGATCCCCGGCATCGGGCAGCTTTTTCGGTCCAACAACGACGTAAGCGTGCGTGAAGAGGTCATCATACTTTTGACCCTCCATGTGGTGAAGGACCAAGACGCGTACTCCGCCGCTTCCAGGGAGCAATACGAGGACATCGAGCGGATGCGCGTAGGAATGCGCTTGGGGTTGATGTGGCACGGCCGCGACCGGCTCGCCCAAACCTACTACCAAAATGCGCTGACCGCATTGAGCGCCGGCGATCGCGCTAAGGCGCTCTGGAACGTGAAACTGGCGTTGAACGCCGCTCCGCGGCATCTGCCGGCGATTCAACTGAAAGAGAAAATCCTCGGGCAGCGTGCATCGTATGAGGACGGTTCCAGCAGCCGAATGTTTGTCTATCGTCTAATCGCCCAAGAAAGAGGTTACGCTTGGCCGCCGTTTGGGCGTCCCGCACTGCCCGAGTCAACGCCGACCGGCGGCGCCGGAGGAGCATCGCCATGAGACGACTAGGAGCGCATAACAGAACCCCAAGCGCGAGCGCGGGGCCAGGCATCCCTGGCCGAAAACGACAAGGCCGGTCGCTTGCGCTCCCGGTTCTGTTAGAGACTCTAAGCCCACTCTTCGTGGCGAGTGCGGTTACGTTTTTGCTGGGCGGTTGCCATTCACCGAGCCATCCCCAGGCCAAGCAGATGGCGGAACAGCGATGGAACGAGGTCCGCGCCGGAGTAAAGTTGCAGCTCGCCCGCCAGCAATACGACGGTGGGCTATTCGATGATGTCGTACGAACCGTAACCGAAGCCATCGCCCTGGACTCCACCCGACCGGAGTCGTTTGTACTTCTTTCCCAGGCGAACCTCGAGCTATCCAAGCGGGCGTCGGCGGAGCAGGCACTCGAAGCCGCTCGCCGATCAGGGTTGGACTCGGCCGACCTCCGCTACATGCGCGGCGTCATTCTTGAACTACGCAGCAACCATCATGCCGCCGTTGCCGAGTATGCCCAAGCACGCATGATGAACGCCGATAATGTGGATTACCTCGTTGCACAGGTGGAGTGCCTGGTCGTACTCGATCGCCCCGAAGAAGCCCTCGCGCTCCTCGACGAGAACCTGCACCGATTCGACTCCAATGGGACGATCGCCGTTCTGGCAGGTCGAATCGCCGGACTGCTGGGAGACTGGGACGGCGCGGCGAAGCGACTGGAACAATCCGGCGTCATCCTGAGCGCTAATCCGGTCGTGGCAGAGGAGTTGGGACTCTTGTTGGTCCGTGCGGGCAGGTGCCAGGAGGCCGTGGCACTGCTCCGTCCTTTGATCGAGGCCGCCGGCGAGTCCGAAAGCGGTGCCGTTCGACGCGGCGTCGCCACCTGCTCTCTTGCTCTGGGCGACCCGACTTCGGCCATGGACGTGTTGATTGACTATGCCCGCTCGCATCTCCAAGACGAGCCTGCGCAATTGTTGCTTGCCAAGGCTGCATTAGAAAAAAACGACCTGTTGACGGCTGCCCGCGCCGCGGACTTGGCTGAGCAACTTGCCCCGGGCCGAGGAGACACCGCCCTGGTCAGAGCCGCCATTCAGTGGCGTCGCACCGAATATGCCGGCGCTGCTGAGACGCTCTACGAGCTATTGGAGATTGAACCTGCAAATGAAGAGGCTTATTGTTTGCTCGCTGAAGTGCTGCGCGCCCAAGGCCAAGATGCCGCCGCAAGGGACTGCCTGGAACGAGCCTTGCGCATTAATCCATCGTGTAATTTAGCCCGCCACGCTTTAGCTTCGCTGCCTTTTCAAGACGATTCAGCCGTTTCTTCGCTCGAATTAACGCCTTCAGCGACGAATTCCGGCCAACCTTAAGCTTCCGATAATGCCAGACCCCATGTGTAAGAATTTCTAAAGAATTGTGTTGACTTGCCAGGCTCATCTGTGGTATATTGAGGTTATTGGACGAATACTATGGCGGGTTGGATGAGCGGACGCTGTTTAGTATAGATCATAATGCCCTAGAGTTTATACCCAGCTTTTGATACCTATTCGTTCCGCCCTCTTTTGTTTCTGCTAATTCCCTCCTCCGTCGTCTATCCTGCCGACGTCCTCGACATTGGGTTTTCGGTATTTCGCTGGGAGTTCGGGCGCGCGTTTTGCGTTGGATCCTCTGTGGGTCAAGCGGTTCAAAGCCCGCGCGGGCTCTTTGCGAATGAGGCGTGAAATGGCACGGTGCCTTAGGGATTTTCGGCGAGCTTCCTTTACTCCCACCCAGGTTGCGTCCGGCGTCGCGACCGCTCTGTGCCAGGCTTTGATGGGCCGGTACGGAGCCGTCGCTGACGCGGACGCCGCCGGGAGTTCAGGGGTCTTGTGCGAAAAGAGGGTTTCGGGAAATCAATTTGAGGAGGTGTCGCCTTAAGAAAAGGCTTGAGGATTCGTTGGCCGCTTCGGTTGCCATTGGGAAACAGGATGTAGGTAGGTGGCGGTGGGGACCGACATACTTGCCTGCGGAATGTATCGGCGATCGAGCGGCCACGTCCCTTTTTGCAACTTTGATCCGGCGAGTCGGGACTTGAGGTCGCCCGGGCTAACGCCCGCGGCCCGCGGCACTGGCAAGGCTACGGCCCCAGTCTTGGTCGCGCACGGCGTTGGTGATTCGTTCCGCCAGTTCAACCGCGGCGTAGCCTTCTTCAGCGCTAACGCCGCTACTCCGCCCCGTTCGCACGGCGTCGAGAAAGGACGCGACCTCCGCACGCAAAGGCTCCACGTCGTCCACGACGAGCGGTTCAATTTTGACCATCGAACCGAAGTCTAGTCCTTGCATCTGGGACAAATCTTCAAAGTTGCGTTCCTTGGCCATGCGGATGAGATCCAGATTGTCCGCGAGCTTGAGGGCCACTCCGGACTTTTTCTGATAATCCAAAGAGAGATAGGCCGTGGGGCAGAACACCCGAATCTTGCGCTCCGTTTTCAGGGCCAACCGCGACGCCGTGAGGTTTGCCACGGCATCACCCGCAAAGCGAATCCGGGCATTGGCGACATCCTCATAGGGGCCCAGGACGGCCACACCCACCGCGTCGATCGTGCAATCCCGTTGACGCACCAGGTGCAAGACGATGTCGATGTCGTGGATCATCATGTCAAACACGACGCCGATGTCCGCGCTGCGGAAGGTAAAGGGACTGATGCGATGCGTTTCGATGAACCGGGGCGCTACCTGCATCCGAAGCATGGCCTGAACCACGGGGTTGAAGCGCTCCGAATGACCGACTTGCAAAAGACAACCGCTCCTCCCAGCGGCATCCACCAATTGTCGAGCGCCGGCGGCGTCCGGCGCCAGCGGCTTCTCCACCAGCACGGCGATTCCTCGGTCGAGGAGGGGGATCGCCACCTCGGCGTGATAAACCGTGGGAACGGCGACGGTCGCGGCAACGATTGGAGTGGTGACGTCGGCGAAGCTTGAAAACGCCTGCCCGCCGAACTGGGAGGCGATGTCTCGCGCCCGATCAAGGTCCTTGTCGACGACGGCGACCAATTCGCACCCGTCGAGTTCACCGTAGATTCTGGCGTGATTTCGGCCCATGTGGCCCACGCCGATCACCGCGACTTTCAGCGGGTTTTTCATCACCGTCGGCCTTGTTCGGTCAGCGTCAGGATTGTTGGCTAAACATCGCGTCCACTGTTTTGTTGCGATCGAGAACGATGGTCGCAGGGTTGGTGCGCCCGGTAAGACCTCCATCCCACCCGGTAAACGCCCAGCCGGGGTCGGCCTGGGCAATCAACTCAAATACTTCGTGGGCGTGGTCGCGGGCGGGGTTCGCCGTTTGCCGGACCGATCCGCGGCCGACCACGTTGACGACGAGCTTGTACTGGTTTTGCAGGGTCCAGGAGTTTCGGTGGACGCGATCGGCGCGCAATGATTCGAGATACCGCCCGTTCCGTCCATGAGCGAACGAGCGCATTAGGCACTCGCACAAGTACTGTACGTGAGAATTAACCGTGGGGGCGTCCAGGATTGCCTGCACCCGGTCGCGCATGGCGACGCCGCTGCTTCGCGCCCGCCTTGAGAACAATTTCAGGAAGGCGTCTTTTAGGGCGGCTATATCCTCGTTGCTGTAGCCGCTGCGCTGTAGTCCGACTCCGTTGATCATGCGAACTTCCGAGCGCGTCCCCCTTGCCGCTACGAGGATAACGAAGGGCGGCACGTCGGCGGCCACGCGGGTCATGCCCCCGATGAAGGCGTGCTTGCCGATGGTGACGAAGTGGTGCACGGCGCTGTGGCCGCCCATGTTGACATGGTCCTCCACGTGCACATGCCCGGCGAGCTGCACGTAGTTAGCGAAAATGCAGTGATTTCCGATATGGCAGTCATGGGCGATGTGCGCCCCGATCAGGAAGAGGTTGCGGTCGCCGATGCGGGTCACGCCGCCGCCGTTTCCGGTCCCAGGATGGGCGGTCACCATTTCGCGGAAGATATTGAACTTACCGATTTCCAGCGTGGTCCGCTCGCCGGCGAATTTGAGGTCTTGCGGCGGCATTCCCAATACGGCCTGCGGGAAGACCTCACACCCCTCGCCGAGCGTGGTGTGCCCGTCGATGGAAACGTGATGATGAAGGCGGCACCCATCGCCGAGGACGACGTTGGGTCCGACGACGCAGTAGGGTCCGAGTTGAACCCCGCGCCCAAGGTGCGCGCCCTTTTCCACAATCGCGTTAGGGTGGATCATCGCAGGGGGCAGCGTACCGATCCACGGGCAGCCTGTCCAGTCGTGGTCGCGAGCCTCCCGAAGTGGGGGGATCGCTCCCGCGCAATCGCTACTGGCAAGTTGGGCAGGGATCGCAGGAGACAATGTCGCCGCCGTAGGCGCCCCTTTGAGCAAGACAATCTGCGCGGTCGGTGACAATAGAGCCGCCTCCAGGTAGTTGACATTCTCCATATGGCTGTGCACCGCTCACCACCAAGGCAAAGTCGGCGTCGAAGGGTTCGCCCGGCGGTTCCACGTACCCATCCTCGTTGATGTCCACTGCCCTGACCTCGATTGTCCATAGACCGGGCTCAGGGTCTTCCGACAATACACGACAATACGGCAATACGGGCAATACGGGACAGCCACCAATTTTCTTAACCGGGACGGGGTGTCCGGTTAAGGTTTGATGCATGCCTCGGGTCGCGCGGGTTGTGGCGGTGGGCGTGCCGTATCATGTTACTCAGCGGGGCAACAACCGACAGGACGTCTTCTTCGTCGATGACGACCGCCGCTGCTACCTGGACTTGGTGCGGGAGGCTTCCCGGCGTTTCGGGCTCGACGTGCTCGGTTACTGCCTGATGACCAATCACGTGCACTGGGTGGTGGTCCCGCGAAACGACGATGCCCTGGCCCTGGGCATCGGCCGAGCGCACTGGTGGTACAGTCGATATATCAACCGACTGCACGGGCGCTGCGGGCACTTGTGGCAAGGACGATTCTTCTCCGCGCCTCTTGAAGAGAGTCACCTCTGGGCGGCCCTTTGTTACGTGGAGCGAAACCCCGTGCGTGCCCGGTCGGTGCGAAAGGCGTGGCTCTATCCGTGGTCCAGTGCCGCCGTCCACGTGGGGGATAGGCCGGGAGATGAGCTTATCGACCTGTCGCAATGGAAAACCCTGTCGCGTGGAATGCGTTGGCGCGACCTTTTGCTGCAACCTGACGATGACGACAGGGTGACGGCGCTTCGCTCGCGCACGCGAAGCGGGCGACCGCTGGGCTCGGACCGATTCATCAGCAAACTGGAAGTGCGCTTGGGTCGGCGACTCCGCGCCCGCCCCGTCGGCCGCCCGCGAAAGCCCAAGCCGCCACCCAAATCAAGATCAAAACGCCCTTGACGTGACGCACTACGCAACTTCATGCAGCCGCGCCCACTGGAGAATTCCCTCGCTTCGGTGAAAAATAGGTGACTGTCCCGATTTTCCGATTTTCGATTTTCTTGTATGCTGAAGAAGTGCGACGGCGAGTGTTGCGACTCCCTCTGTTGCCCAGCGGGTACCATGTGTTGTACGAGCAGTGATCCCTGTCTTCCGGCTGGGTTTCGCGAGTGCACCGAGTCAGTCGGGGGAATCGCGATCGCCTGCGTTTGCGCGCCATGCCTGTTCGCGAACGATCCGCGGGAAGAGGCCAACGACGCCGTTCAGGGATGGATCAACGCGACCGGTCAAACTGACTCCTGCCGTATTGACGCAATGCAGCACTGTGTCGGCGCCGCGTTGGTTGCTTACGATTGCGGTTGGATGTGCGCGTTGTGTGCGGGCGACCTCCAGGAATTGTGGCAGGGTGATTGGGATCCGATGGACTACGCCAATAACGAGGCAGGAGTACAATGCCCAAGTGCAACAAGTGATTTGTTTCAATCAAAGTGAGACAACCGGCCTCGTCGAATAAAGGTGTTCCTCCTGCCGCCAGGGGATGAGTCGTTGTCGCAGTTTCAGGTTCTCCTGCTTGCGCAGTTCTCTGGCCTGTTGTAACTTCCGGCGGCGCTCGGC